>OGUJ01000052.1_pt1 | contig 104247 bp, 136 predicted proteins | sample 1573661 | NCBI WGS metagenome assembly OGUJ01 (sample SAMEA2581933, study PRJEB24529) | metagenome | biome: Human gut stool | place: China | collected 2011
ACCCACCTATGAGCAAGCTCATGTGGGCTTAGACCTTTTGACCCTGGCATCATGTTAAATCGTGTATGAATGTTAAATTTATGCTGAGTTATCGAAAAACCTTACGGTTTATCTTTATTTTCGTTTCTTAAAAACTGATAAAAAGCCATTTTTCTTTTTTATCTGCACTTTTTCTTCACTTTCCATGATCTGTGCCGTCATGCCGATATTTCTCAGTTCCAGCTTTAAGCTTTCTGCCTGTTCTTCCGACAGGCCGTCCTGAACCAGAAAGGGAACATCCTTCAGATTCCAACGGGCTGTAAAGCCATATTTTTTCCCAATATTGGTATAATCTGTTCGTTGTCCGATATAATCAACCACAGACTCTGAGACAATAACTTTATAACCGGATTCCTTCTTTGTCATAATTCTGCTCCATTCTTACATTTTATCCAAACTAATTTTCCGCTCTCCGTAAGTTCCTTTTTTCTTCATCCACAGATAGGCTCCGATACAGATCAGTACAGACAGCAGTGAGCCTGCAGGTGCTGCAAGTCCCATCGGAAACAATGTATCCGGGAACATTTTTGACGCCAGATAAGAGCCGGGTACACGTACAAGCACAATGGCAATGATATTATGGATAAATCCAATATAGGATTTTTCATATGCTGCAAAATAACCACTGAAGCTGAAATGTACACCGGCAAAGATACTGTCAATAATATATCCGCTCAGATACTGCGTTCCAAGTAAAACGACAACCGTATCGGTAGTAAATAATCCAACCAGATTCTTCCCGGTCAATTCGATCAGTACTGTCATGATCAGACCATAACCTGTAGTAATGATCGTCGCATATTTCAGGGTCTGTGATGCCCGGTCATGCTTTCCTGCCCCGATATTCTGTGCAGAAAGTGCGGAGACAGTCGCCAGCATGGACGAAGGAATGATAAAGATCGCACTGATCATTTTTTCAACGATTCCAACTGCTGCTGCATCATTCAGACCTCTGTGGTTTGCAATGACTGTAATGATGATAAAAGCAATCTGGATACAGCCGTCCTGGACTGCAACCGGGAATCCTACCCGCAAGATCTGCCACATTACTTTTTTATTCGGACGGAAATCGGTTTTTTTCAGATGAATCCCGGTCTTTCTTTTCATCATTGAGATCAGGGCAATGATCACACTGAATGTCTGGGACAGCGTTGTCCCCAGTGCAGCTCCCGCCGGTCCGAGCTGCATTGCACCGATAAAGAAATAATCAAGTACAATATTTCCCATACAGGCAATCCCGATAAAATACATCGGGCTTTTGGAATCTCCCATTCCCCGGAAAATAGAACTGATAATATTGTACGCTGTAATAAATGGAATACCGATAAAGCAGATCGTCAGATACCGGATACTTCCCGCTATAGCCTGTTCCGGTGTTCCGATTAAAAGAACGATCGGACGGACAAAGCATAAAAGTCCTGCTGTAAAGACCACTGCAACGATCATAAATAAAGTGATCGTATTCCCGATCGCATGGGCAGCATCTTCCAGTCTTCTTCCACCCACTGCACGACCGATCGCCACCGTTGTCCCCATGGCAAGACCGACAATAATCACAGTCAGCATATGCAGAACCTGACTGCCATTTGCGACTGCTGTGATACTGTCTACTCCATAAAACTGTCCGACAATAAAAAGATCGGCCATTCCATATAACGTTTGTAAAAAATAAGATAAAAGATATGGCAGTGCAAAATAAATGATCGTTCTCAGGACACTGCTCGATGTTAAATTTTTCTCCAAAGTTAAGTTCCCCCTTCTGAGGATTTTCTGTCAGATCCTCTTTCATTTCCTGATCTGATTCTATTTCTTTACTTTTAATAATCCTGCATTTGCCAGGATTTTGAGATCCATCATACGAAGCGTATCATCCTGGAACATGATATGAACAAGCCGGTCATCCAACTGGGTCACTACACCTTCTCCATATTTTTTATGTTCCACGATCACACCTGTCCCCAACTCCTCTTTCAGGCGGAAATACAGTTCTTCTGAAGCTTTTGTCTGCCGGATGCCGGCGACTGCGGCATAGGGTCTTGCCTGCTTGAATGTCCGGCTGATCCTGCTTTCCACCGGCATCAGATTTTTCCTGCCTTCTTCTGTCACGGAAGATTTCCCAAGAAACTCTGAACAGAATGTACTGGGTCTGTTGGTCGTAAAAAGTGTCAGATGGTCCTTTGCCCTTGTTACTCCGACATAAAAAAGCCGACGTTCTTCTTCATATGCTTTCAGCTCTTCTGCTGATGCCTGATGCAGATTCTGTGGAATTGATTCAGGCAGAATTCCATCTGCCACATCGATCAGATAAACGCTGTCGTATTCTAATCCCTTGCTTGCATGGATCGTGGAGAGGATCAGAGGACATTTCCGATCCGGTTCTTTCTCCCGGATCAGAACTTTCAACTGCTCCAGTCGTTCTGCAAGTTCCATCGGGGAATCTGCCCTGCTTCCAAGAATCCTGAGAATTTCCAGCTTGCTGTCACTCAGCCCTGAACGGTTCAGATATTCCTGATATCCCATATACTGCATAATCCTGTAAAGTGCACGTTCTCCTGAATCCTGCAATAGATTCTGCAAATGTGTCCGCATCGACCGTACACTACCGAGTACATGACCGTTCAGATCAGGATCCTCTGCAGCCACATCCAGGACCGGGATTCTTTTTTCTTCACTGATCCGGGCGATACGGATTGCATCCTGCTTGCGGAGATAAGTGCCGATTTTATAATAAATCTGCAGAAATGCTTCTGTATCCATTGGATTCTGAGCCAGTTTTATGATATTGATGATATCCAGTATGGTACGGTGTGAAAAAAAAGAAAGTTCTGCATTCCGCATCTGATAAGGTATTCCGTTTCTCTCCAGCAGATCGACCAGTGGAAGGATGCATTCATTATCACGATATAAAATAGCTGTCTGTGAGGTGCATCCTTCTGCCAGCTTTGCAAGATATGTATACTGAGCTTTCCTGCTCCTTAATGAAATCTCTCTGATATCGGATGCCGGTTTTCTGGCGGCTTTCATATGCTTCTCATGACGCAGAGTATTCTTTTGGATAAACCGGTCTGCCGCCAGAACGATCCTGGCATCCGACCGGAAATTTTCTTCCATCAACAGGACTTTTGCATCCGGATAATTTTTTTCAAATGTGAGCAGAGCCTCCGGATAAGCCGCCCGGAAGCCATAAATACTCTGATCTTCATCACCCACCATAAAAAGATTCTCCGATCCTGATGCCAGCAGTGCAATGATGGCATGCTGGATTTTAGAGGTATCCTGTGCCTCGTCCACGCAGATATAAGGGTAAAGTTCCTGAAAATGCCTCAGCAGTTCCGGTACGGAACGCAGCATTGTATAGGCATATACCATCTGATCATCGTAATCCATCAGTCCTTTTGCACGTAACTGCCGGCAATATTCTTTATAGATAACGGAAATCTTCAGATCAGCTTCTTCATCTAGTTCAAGGATTTCTTCCTCAGTCAGCATCATATTCTTGATATAAGTAATCAGAGTACGCACCGTCTTCAGGTCACTTTCCGTTGCATATGCATGTTCACTCTGTTGATAGATCATGGACAGCATCCCTGCCGTTATTTTCTCATCCTGTACCAGTTCAAAAGGCTTCTTCCCGATCATTCTTCCATAATAACTGATGATCTTTGCACATAACCCGTTGATCGTTCTGAACTCCAGTCGGTCAGCCAGTTCCTCTCCAAAGTATCCGGCAAACCGCCGGGACATATCTTTCGTTGCTGCCACCGTATAGGTAACAGTCAGGATTTTTTCCGGATCAATTCCTTTGCAATAGATCATATAACCAAGCCGGGTTACAAGAACAGTTGTCTTCCCGGAACCCGGTACTGCCAACAGCAGAACCGGACCATTGACACTCTGCACAGCACTTTTTTGCTGTGCATTTAACCGGATCGGGAAAGTCTGTTCAAATTCTTCCCATTCTATGTATCGTTTCATTTTGTAGTATCTTTTCTTCTCCGTCAAATTAATTTCGCTCCGAACCGTGCAACAACTTCTTCGCTATCTTTTGTCTGCATGGTTCCCTTCCTTTCTTTTTGGGTGAAAATTATCAGCCCGTCTTTCAGATACTTTATTGTATAACGAATCCGGGCTGTACTTAATCTACATATTTGGTTCGTACTGCACTTTTTAACAGCCAGCAGCATCTTCTTACAATACATGAAAATGAGGAATTTTTTCTCCGTATAAAAAATGCATCAGATAACTTCCGAGAAAGATTCCCACTACGCATAATCCTGAAAATAAGACTGCAAAAGGAATACAGATCTGTCCCATTAACTGAAATGGCTGATCACTGTAATCCCATACGTGCCAGTGCATCACTTTGTTGACTAAAATCCCGGTAATAAATTCCCCCGTAGTCACAAAAACGCTGCACCATAAAACCTGAAGCCAGAGGGGCGAATCCCATCCCGTCCAAATGCCCTGTTGTATACAGAAAACCAGGCAGAACCCGCCCAGCATAAACATAGACCAGTGAGAAAATCCCCGGAATATCATTTCAAAAGAATAATATAATGTACCACCTAATGTCCAGAAAAATAAATATTCGCTCAAACGTTTCATTACCATGCCTACACTCCCGATTCTTGATGTAGTTTAGTCTTCCCCGCTTTGAGCGAATCTATTTCATAATTCTGTCCGGTCTGACCAAAGCATCATCCGGTTCAGTTTTCTGAATATTTAGTTGCCGGATTTATTTTCCAAGTATAATACGGAGCAGAGTCTTGTCCAGCATCAGAGTCCTGTTCCACGGATTGAGAATGATTCCCTGGATCTCATTTACACTTAATGCAGATTCAAATAACTTTCGGATCTCAGTAAGAAATGTTGACATGACGCTGCCACTTCCTTTCAGTTCTTCCTCAAATCCTGTAAAAGCAGACCACCACTGCTTTCCATCTGAAGTCTGCACTGCCTGAATCCGGAGCTGTGCTTCACCTGCAGGAGGCTCTACAGCCAGAATCAACTGCCCGTCTTCCTGCATCCTTCTGCGGATCACTGTCAGAGTATGTGCAAGAAGTTCCTGTGACGGTTCTTCCTGCAGTGCAGCGATCGCCTCTTCAATCTTTTCATTCCCGGACAGTCCTTTGTCTGCGGGTATCTCATTTGCATTGAAAGAATCTTTCTTCATATAGGTTATCCTTTTCTATTCTGTATCTTTCATTTTCCCCATATAATAGAATCCTTTACATTCATCCAGACTTACGTCTACAAGTCTGCCGATCAAAGAAGGATCTCCAGGGAAATGGACTAAAAGATTATTGCTCAGCCTTCCGGTCACAAGACTCGGATCATGCTCATTCTGACATTCTACCAGTGCTTTCTGGATTGTTCCCTCATGGATAGCACAACGTTGTGCAGAAATCGTCTGAACTTCCTTTAAAAGACGGTCAAACCGGTCTTTCACCTCTGCTTCTGATACCTGATCTTCCATGACTGCTGCCGGAGTTCCCGTCCGTTTGGAATAAATAAATGTAAACGCACTGTCATAACGGACTTTTCTGACCACATCCAGTGTCTCCCGGAAGTCCTCCTCAGTCTCTCCAGGGAATCCAACAATAATATCTGTCGTAAGAGAGATATCCGGTACCGCTTTTTTAATCTTGTCTACAAGCTCAAGATAATGCTCTTTTGTATAGTGGCGGTTCATCTTCTTTAAAATCCGGCTGCTTCCTGACTGAACCGGAAGATGCAGATGCCTGCAGATTTTTTTGGATCTGCTCATCACTTCGATCAGTTCATCCGACAGATCTTTTGGATGGGACGTCATAAACCGGATTCTCTCCAGTCCCTCGATTTTTTCAATCTCCTGAAGAAGCTGTGCAAATGTCATCGGATGCTCCAGATTCTTTCCATAGGAATTGACATTCTGTCCCAGAAGCATAACCTCCACAACTCCGTCTGCTACGAGACGCTCAATCTCACGTACGATCGCTTTCGGGTCTCTGCTGCGTTCCCTTCCACGCACATATGGTACAATACAGTAACTGCAGAAATTATTGCAGCCGAACATGATATTAACACCGGATTTGAAAGAATACTTTCTCTCAACCGGAAGGTCTTCAACGATCTTATCTGTATCTTTCCAGATATCAATTACCATCCGGTCAGACTGCATGCTGTTCGTAAGAAGCTCTGCGAATTTGTATATATTATGTGTGCCGAAGATCAGGTCTACAAACCGGTAACTCTTTTTCAGTTTCTCTACAACCTCCGGTTCCTGCATCATACAGCCACATAAAGCGATCATCATATGCGGATTTTTTTTCTTGATCCTTCCAAGCTGTCCCAAGCGTCCGTAAACTCTTAAGTTTGCATTTTCCCGGACAGTACAGGTATTATAAATAACAAAATCTGCTTTCTCCTCGTCCGGTTCTTCCACATAACCGATCTGCTCTAAAATACCGACCAGTTTTTCGGAGTCGCGTGCATTCATCTGACAACCAAAGGTTACGGTACTCGCGGTTAAAGGACGTCCCAGCTTTTCAGACATCTCCTTTACATACTTTCGTGCTTTTTCAATAAAATAATACTGACGCTCCGGCTCAGTGGTCGGTGCCTCTATTTCAAGACTCTCAGAACCGGATAATTCCTCAACTATACTCATTATAAGCTTTCCTCTCTTAAATTTATGTATGCGATTTTATATTATATCCGATACGGTCTGATTTTTCAATGAAAAGGCTACACTTTTATATGTAGCCTTCTATGATGTAAAGGAATTTAATTCCAGTACCCTACTTTTATTTCACCCTGAGTTTCTGACCGGCATAAATTTTATTCGGATTTTTGATGCCGTTCAACGCTGCAATCTTCTGATAGGTTGTGCCGTATTTTGCTGCAATCTTTGACAGGGTATCACCGGATTTTACCGTATAGCATACAGCAGATGTTCCTGATCCACTTCCGTTGATTACTTTCTGCACTTCTGCATACCGTTTTCCGAGTACCGTCTTACGGGTATCACCATTGCCATATTTTCCCGCCTTTGTCTCTGCAGCAAGCGTGGAGACTGATGCGGATGCGATATGATTGATAAATGTCTGCACCTCGGAGTAACGACTGCCAAGCTTTGCCTTGCGTGTATCGCCATTACCATACTTGCCTGACAGCGTATCTACCACAAGCTGCAATGTTGTTCCAATCGGCACGACTGCACTGGGACTGGATGCAGGCTGTGACGGCTTGCTGATCCCTGTGATTTCTGCCGGAAAATCACGATAGCAATAATTAACATCTACCCGTCCACTAATGCCCGGAACACTTCCATCGGAGCTGTACTGCCACATATCGGCTTTCATCCCAAGTGTACTATTATAGCGTGCGATCCACAGTGGATATCTTGTCCCCAGCGAACTCAAGTAATTATCCCACCATGATTTATTACAATACACTCCGCACTTATATCCTGCTGCTTCGATCAGTGCAGCGAATTTCTTCATACGGTCAACCGCACCGTTCTGCGTTCCCGATTCTTCCAGATCATAAAATACCGGATATGAAAGTTTATATCCTTTCACCAGTCTCAGTACATGTCTTGCCTCTGACTCTGCCTGTGCAGTTGTCTTTGCATACGAATAAATATAAACACCAAACGGAATCCCCAGCTTGGTACATTCATTTGCATTTCTCTTCCACTGTGTATCATCCTGAGAGGTCAGATCATCCCCGTAGCCACACCGGATGATTACATGATATCCGGCTGCCTTAACTTTCTCCCAGTTAATAGTTCCCTGATGATACGATACGTCTACTACATTAATCGTTGCCATGATTATTCTTCCTCCTTATCTGAATCTCTCAACTGTAAAAGTACATCTTTCAGCCGTTCCGGGATCGGAACAAATACCGCTGCATTTTCCAACAGGCTCAACGCTTCGTTGCAAATGTAAAATGTGATTACCACTTCCCGGAGTGGAATCGTGCCACCGATCAGCATCTGAATCAGGTAAGCCACAGCGATCACAATAAACATCACGATCTTTTTCAGCAATCCACGAAATCCCGTTTCGGACGAAAGCTGCTTCAAATAGATCCCTTTTAGCACTCCCGTAACATAATCCAGCACTGCAAGACACACGATCGTCTTAAGCAGTACATCCCATCCTCCTAAAAAGTACGCAAGGACTCCACCCAGGAATCCAAACACAATGCTGATTTCATTAAATAACTTGTCCATCTTTTTCATATTCCTCACTTTCCTTTCATCCTACTGCAAACACCGGGCGAACCCCATAAGTGCTTGTAGCCATATCACTGCTAGCATCGCCGTATTGCGATATCAAGGTGTATGTCTGTGATCCTGCTACATTCCGCAACCAATAGTTTACACCAATAGTCTTCAATTCAGGAGCAAGCCGGAACAGTGCTAACTGTTGTGTATCGGATGTCTGCTTATTACTATTGTCAGTGCAAATATAAGTTCCATGCACCATTACTTCACTCATGAGATCCACGGACGCATTTATCCAAGCTCCATCGGAAAACATTCTATGAGTTAGCAATAAACTTTTAAATGTATCCGGCAATGTTTTCGCTATATTATTCAATCGAGTCGATTTCATTTCCGAATTTCTATAACCACCGTACGTACTGTTGCTTGTATGCATCTGTCCGCTCCCTAACACAGTATCCGGGACTATTAATATATGGGGTTTTTGTACTTTTTCTGATTCCGGATAACCTACATTTTTCCAGTAATTTACGTCTGCTATCCGATATTTCACTCCATTTATCTCCCAGTAGTCACCAACATACAAATCCGCAAAACTTCCATCCCGGATGACTTCCAGCTGCTCCTCCGTGATCGATTCTCCCAGATGTTTACCCCGGAAGATGTTCCGGTGCATTTCCGGTGACAATGCCGCCTGTATATACACGCTGACTGCCTGCTCCACCATCTCAGGACTGGCGGCAAACCTTCCGGCATCCGCATCATCCCGGACTGACTGGGCGATCTGCCGTGTCTCGTCCACCTTTTCAAGAATCTGCTGCCATACTGTCGGCTCAGGATTGGATGGAGTACCACCGGAAAGAGTAGCCGGAACCGTAAAGCTCTTGATATCGGTCGTGATAACCGTCTCGCCTAGCGTCCCGGATACGGATACCCCGACCCGTCCCGGTGCGGTAAGAGCCTCTGCCGGAACAGTGCAGGTATCATCTTCCAGAAGTTTCGGATGATTTTCCCCGTCTGCTCCCCGGAAGAAAGCCGTCTTCGTCATTCCATCCCATTCCTCTGAGAAGCTGAACTCTGCTTTCAGATACTCCCTTGTTCCCTCTGCTGTCTCAGGTGGCTCAAGATAGAGCCGCTGATTTACTACTTTGATTTTCATGCTTTTGTATACCCCATTGTCTTTCTCTCATCTACAAATATTTTTAAAATAATTTATATCTTGGCATTTCTTCTCCCCACAGCAGATGTCGAATCCAATCGTCAAGAACAACTGCAATGGCAGACAAAAGAAACCACAAAATCGAAAACGGAAGACAGATTTGCCCCAGCAGATTGAATGGCATATTGCTGTAATCCCATACATTCCAGCCAAGCAATAGATTTACGATGCAACCGCACACAAACTCCAATAATGTAATCACTGCCGACCCTATAACCATCTGTTTCGCAAGTGCCATGCTGCGATATTTTTCATTGATGCACCCAATCAAAAAGAACGCTACGCCACCAACAATAAACATTGTCCAGTGGGTTCGTCCTCGTGCAACAACCTCAAGTAGCATATAAATAAGGCCGCCAATCCCAAATAAAATCAGCGGTCTTATTCTCCTCATGATTTTTGAGCCAGCATTGCTTTCAGCGGCTCAGACTGATAATTGACCGGGATATCCATTCCATAGACAACTCGTTCAACCTCTTCTTTGTTTTTCAGTGATCGAATATAAATTCTCAGGTCACGAAAATAAGTAACATGCCATGTAACATATCCCATTGCTTTTGATGTAATCCTAGCCATGTCCTCATTGCTATAGAACTTGCAATGTTTGTCCTCATCAGACGTGTGCCACGGAATATTTTCTTCTCTTGCCATAACCTGTGCTTGCAGTCCAACGAGGCTTGTCTGGTCGTGTTCTGTCAACGTAAAATGTTCGGTACTTCCATCGGATAGAACAACATCAATCCCTTGTGCAATTAATGCCTGCTGCGTATCATTCATTTCAATTACTTTCGATTCTATCACTTCTTCAAGCGTTTCCGGCATAATTGGAACTGGTTCAGGCTCTTCATACACGCTCCCGTCATTGGAAAGAATATACCCATCATCAAACACCCGATACAATGTTGTGAAATCTTCGTATTTTCCGTAAACGTTTCCAGCATCATTAAGAAGATAAAAGCCGGAAAGATTCTGATCGCATCCTGTAATCTGTATCAGATTACTTGCAATCACAGACACGGAGCCATTAACAAGATTCATTTTGTCCAAAAATAAGATATTCATATGTGCCTCCTCGCTACGATTTTGCAATCCATACGCCATGGAATTTATAAAAATCCCTTACCGCTGGTGTGGAGAAATAAATAACGCCCGTAGTATCAACATACGACATCACAGCAACTCCGTTTCCCCAACTCTGCGAACATCCTACGCACTGGATGTGCGTTGCTACAGTGGGTCTAAGCTCTGCTGGAATAGCCTCCGAATTGATGCCATACAAGTTGTTAGCAATTAATGTAGTTCCGCTTTTAGCATTGAGAGATACATTGAAATGTACCTCCCTGCCGATTTTGTAAGCCGAAAACGCAGATACGTTATAAAATGGCTGGATATGAAACATTGACTGTGCGTAGCTGACAGGGGTAATCATGTCATACAATTCCTTTACAGCTTTTGCATCAACAAAATATCCCTCTTCCGTGACAAGGCTCACTTCACTCAAGGATACAATCTTATTCGCATGGATATCATTCAATGCCTTTCTTTCTTCTATTATCTCTTTTGCTCCATAGACTGTTCCTTTTTGAGCATACGCAGTCAAATCTTCCAAAGAAATTGTCCCGTCAGTATTGATAGTCTGACGATATTTTCTTTGCGTATTTACGCTTGATAATATCTCATCTTTAAAGTCTAAAGATAATGGTGTATATTGCATCTCCTAACCCTCCTAACATTTTATCGCTGACTGAACTCGCCCCAGCACAATAGATAACCTCTGCTGCGTCAGCTTTTGTGTGGTATAGCCATTGTAAAAAGCAAGGCAGGAGCTTTCCAGTCTGTTCAAGTCTTCGTAGGACGGTGTTCTGCCGTTGTCTATCCACATTTTTTTATCCGTATCAGCAAAAGCAAACGTATCATTCATTAGCGATTCTAAATTATCCTCTAGGGAATTAAATTCGTCCGCATACGGAAAGTCTGCATAACTTGCTTTATCGCTCCCCATTTCTTTCATTGAAACATCAGCATATAGCGTTAGTGCAACTCCCTGTAGGTACGCTATATTGTTTTTGATTCGGTTGTAATCTTCGTAATTGAAGTAATCGCTTTCAGACCAATCTGTTTTTGGCTCTTTCCACATTTCCTTTTCTCCTTGTTCTGAGTCCACCACTCAAAGCTCCGGCATCATATGAAATCTGAGACTCTTCAACCACAGCTTGCAGAGAGGAATCATATTTATTTTCCTGCCGGATCGTGTCTCCACAATCTATCGCTGGCTCTCCACGATAATCAAGTTCATATTCTATGCCGGACGAATAATAATCTCCAACCCATTCAGCAAGCTCTCTACTATGTTCCAGGTCGGAAATTAACGGGTTGTTCCATTCCTTATCATTACCACGGTTATTTACCGATTGAACGGTATAGGCTGTCGAAATGTTATATTTATACCCCCTAACCGATATGCTCACCTCTGCCCCAACAGAAACACCTGACAGGGCAATTTCCACATAATAAGCACCTGATGACACGATAGACGCTGACTGACCGCTTTTCCCGTTCTGAATACTTGCAACGTAGCCGTAACTCGGCTCAGAAACATAATAAATAGAGCTATTTCCGTCATAGGTAAATGTTTCAGAAACAAGCTCATCCAACGTATTGCCTTTTGAGTAAAGGTATCTTGCAACCTTTATATTTTTTACTTTATCAAGCTGCGTACCTATAGGAGTAGAATACAAATCATCATACTCAATCTTATACGCCGTTTCGGATCCGATGGAGATATAATTTACATGGACTCTGCTATTCGATGGCATTTCCGTAAATTCGATTTCCATTTTGTCATACTCTTTGAAATCGTATTGAATCTCAAATTCCTGAACGATGCCGGAACTAATCACCAGTGTGTCATTCAATACATTGTCAGCGTACGTCCGTATAATAAACTTTTTCGGAAGAATATTTCCAAACTCAATAAAAAGTCCATAGGATTTATATTTTGCCTCAAGCGTCCGTGTAATAACTGGATTTTGCGTAAAGGTTCCGTCATCCTTACTGATTGCCGCACTCACGTATCCAGAGTTTAAAACACCAACTCTTTTTAGAAACAAGGATTTCCCATCCGCTTTCCATCCATTTTTTTCATATGTTGCAAAAACATCTTTTTCATTCTGAACATCGACACTGCTCACATCGGAATAGTAAGTTGTTCCATTGGAACTTGTTTCACATTCAGGGATGAATAATGAATGGATCCTGATTCGTCCATATCTGTCATAATCCAGTACGCAACGTCCGGCATTTGCAATGATCTGTAATGCCTCCTTGTGCGTTACGTTTGGAAGTGGATTGTGTACTTTTACTTTCTTCAAATACGTGTCTATGTCGTATTCGTCAGGCGTTATCCCAGCATCAGCAAACACTTGTTCAGCTAAATCATACAATGAAATTCCGTCCGTATAATATTCACCTTTGTGATACTCATCACTCATGAACTGCAATACATCTACAGCCTTAATGGTTGCTTGTTCGTCATCAGCACTCCATTCATGGACATATAAAGAATGCATCTGCATCCACTCAACACTCCCTGAGTCCAATTTATACCCCATCAAGACATTGATTTTCTGACCACTTTCTAAGAAGTTGATTTCAGATGCCGGATTGTCCACGTTGAAGATCTGATTATCATTATTAAGGGTTATTGAAAATTCTGATTGAGGAAGATCATCATTAATAGCAGACAAACTTGTTGTACTACTCGCCTCTTTAATCCATTCGTTGTCATATTCAAGTCCGAGTCCGAACTGAATATAATCAATTCTCACTCGGTTATTTGGGAAACGCATCTCTATGATCGACAATTCGATGGATTCCGTATTCTCAAATACGCTGTCCGTCTCAAATGTCGCATTTGCGTTATTATACTGGTTCACTTCACCACTATCGGTCATGATTGTAAATTTAGTTGGATAATTTTCTCCAAACCGAATTGTCAGACCTTTAATGTCTGACTTCCCACATCCGAACACAAATTTCACACTAAATGTTCCAGCAAAGAGATTCTTCGATGTAATTCCATCTTTTGAATAATCATTTTCACTTCTCGGAAGAAAGTACATTCCACCATCAGCTCGAAACATATTTTTTTCATAGGTCGCATATCTTTTCACGGTATGCTGACTGTATAGGGATGTTGGATCAGAAAAACCGTTATACTTCTCCTGATCCTGCAGCTCCGCAGACTGTTGAGCATCCTGATTAATCAATCCTAACTGGACTTTCATAAAAGATTGATTTCTAACAGGACGCTTCATTAAGTCTTTATATTCTTGTGAAGTCTGATACATTCATTACCACCCCGCATCAATAATGTTGACCTTGCAATTTATGTAAGACAGAACTCTCCCCTCAGAATCGATCTTGAAAACGTCTGCCGTCCTGTCCCCCGGATACATAGTCAGTGTTCGCCAGTTATTGTTTACCATGTCCCAAAACTGAACAGTGAAAAAATAATTTTTATCAAATTCTTTTAGCATATCGGACCATGTTTTCGCATCCAAGTACGGCCATTCAAGGTTGTTGATCTTGTAGTTATCTCTTCCAATTTTCTGACCAACAACCTTATTATTAGCATTTCGAGCAGCATTTACCGCTGTGGTAACTACCATATTGGGATACCGTTTCGGTGTTGGAAACGGCTTTCCATTTATCCGTATGAAATTAGATATATGCCTTGCTGCCATCTCCTACACCTCCTAAGTTGGCGAAAAAGAAAAGCCCGCATTATTGCGTGCTTTTGAAATCTGCTTATCAACTCTCTTACTATCCATATTTACACTCACGTTTTTCCTGAGTATTGCTTTCTGATATTCAATAACCTCTCTCAATAAAGCATTCGTCTCATCATTTGCACGCTCCACACCGGAACTTACAGACTCAACGATTTGGCTATTATTTGCTACCACATGGCGATTTCCAATGTTTCCGATATACTCAGAGCCGAATCCATTTTCATTTGCCACATAAATCTCACCATTGAGCGGCATTCCACCAGTCTTATATCCTTTGTATCCTCTTGCAGTCCAACCGCTATACAGACTTCCATACCTTGATACTGTATAACGGATAGATGCAAGCATATTGGATAACGGGTCATAAATATTGGAGTTGTATCCCTCTAACGCATTCGCTTTAAAGGTTGAATCAATCACCTGCATCAGACCCTTTGACGGAGTTCCTTTCTTTGCATTGGAATCCCAGTTATTAATTGCATAAGGATTTCCACCTGACTCATGTTGCATCTGTTTCAGCAATGCATTCAGATTGTCCTCTGAAAACTGCTTTGTCATCTGCAATGCCTTTTTTGCAAGTTCTCTCCACTGCTCAACTCCACCGGATGGCGAATAATCCATGCTTGTTCCACTGAACAGATCCTTGACTTTGGAAACCACTGAATCAAACAACTTATTAATGGATGTCTTTGCAATAGTAAGTCCGGGTTCTAACGCCCCCGTGAAGTCAGTAAACTTGTCGATAGCCAACTGAACCAACTTTTTAGGATGCGTTGCATAATCAAATACATTTCCGGTAAAGCTTTTGAATGACTCCCACGCACTACCTATAAGATCTCCAATACCACTCTTGAAGTGTGGCATACTCTGCATCTGCATAAGAGCTGCTGTCTTTCCAGCTGGAAGAACTTTTGTTCCCTTTGGCATAGGCAGTACCACATTGCGTCCCGTAGGAATAATTGTCTTTCCGTTCGGGAATTGAACCAGCTCACGATACGTGCTACCTGATTGGTCATTTACAACACCCAATGTATCATGAGCAACCCCGTTGGTTCCTGTTGCAAATGCTGGAATCAGGTCGCTGTCACCTCCAAGTTTTTTGTAAATCCAGTTCACAGCTTTCCGAACCGCATCCAACGCTCCCTTAATCGGCTTACTAATCCACCCCGCAACTTTTTCAAAGTATCCACCGATATTATCAAAAATTTTGGTGATGCCACTATAGGCTTTTTGGAATGTTTTACTAAACCAATCCGCTATAGGTTTTACACTGTTGCGGATATCGGATATACGCTCAGAAAACCAAGTTCCAATAAATTTAAAAGGAGCTTCCGCAAGCGTCTTTGCGGCAGAGAATTTCTTCGAGAACCACTCACTTACCGGCTCAAAAACATATTGAATTCCCTGCCAAATTCCGGAAAAGAATCCATCTCCATCAGACCACGCCTGCTGAGCCACTCCCCATCCACTCTGAAATCTAGCTCCAACTTCTATCGCCGTATCTGTTGCTTCTTCCCTAATGTTCTTAAACGTTGTTGCAATACCTATGGCTGATGTAGGTGGAAATGAAATTTCTGGAAGCTCAACCTCTTCTCCAAACATCTTTTTGATTATTTCCTGTCCGAAACCTCTTGCAAAATCATTTGGCAAGTCAAGCAACGCATCGGATAATGCCAGAAAAAATTGAGCAAGATCCCATGTGAGTCCCGCCCAATCAATTCCGCAAATAAAATCCACAAGCTTTTGCCCTATAGTTTCAAAGGTCTCATCATCATCTAATGTGTTGATAAAGCTTGTCATTGACTCAAGTATGCCTTTTACAAAATTACTGAAAGTCTCTGCCGTAAGTCCCGCATCCCAATTTTCAAAAAAACCAGTTATGCTACTTGCCAAAGATGCACCCAAATTAGACCAGTCAAAATTTATATTGAATGCATTGGCGGCATGAAAAGCTGTATTTATAGAATTAGCAACGGTTCCTCCCAAATCATAAAAAAGCCTCGGTGAAATCAATCCGTTAAGGAATGTCGCCAAGTCTTTTCCAAAATTATCGGCCTTATGATAAACAGATTCCCACGGGATACCCTCCAAGGCGGAACTTAGTTTATCCCCAATGATCGCTCCGATTTCAGTGAAGTCAGACTTTGCTATAGCATCCTTAAACATATCAGCCAATTTATTCATCGAACTGGAAACTTCAATCGTTTCAAACATTTCAGACGGAGATGGTCCGCTCGAACTGCCGCCTGAACCGCTACTTCCGGACGAACCACTATTATCATTCGGCTGGACAACGTTCAGCTCATCAATTCCCAATGTATAGTTCTGTAAATCCTTAAGAGCTTTTTCAGCACTGTTAGCTGATTTCTTGGTTGCATCCAATCCAGATGCATAGTCTTTCCACGCCTTTTTGGCTTGTACGACATAGCCTTTCCCTGTGAGTGCTGCCATAAACTGGCCAACTGCATTCAAAGCACTTGCAATCATGTCAATGAATGTAGATATATATGGACCTACCACATTAATAATCGGGGCAAAAGCGACAGCCCATGCATTCTTCATGTAAAGAAGTGAGCTAACCATGCCAGAAATACTCTTGTTATACTCGGAACTATACTGAGTTAAGTTATCTGACCCTTCTTTGATTGCCTGTTTTATCTTGCTTATTAATCCAAAAATGGTTGAAAACATGATGGATGAACCAATCATTCTTCCAATCGACATTCCTCGCCGTGATTGCTTGGTATTCGTTGACCCCATTAATTCTTTTAGTGTTTTTATCGGATGTATAGCCTTACTCGCAACCGTCTTTGCATTTGCAATCGTCTTCGCCATCTTGTCGAAAGATTTTTTCACGGAATTAATCCATTTTCCGGCACCCTTAATATTACCGACAGCTCTTTTGAACCCGTTTGCAATCTTCGTGGCTCGGCTCATCGCAGCAGCAGCACGTTTAGCTTCTTCAGCTCCCATTTCAGCCTTTACACGCGTCCGCATCTGCCTATCATACTGCTTCTTTGCGGCTGTAACCCTTTCCAGTTCAAGAGCGACTCTATCGTACTCTGAATCTCCCTGTCCATATCCTTGAGTTCCAAGGTCTGAAAGATTTTGCTTCAACTGTTTTATTTTGTACTCAAGTGTATTAATTCCCTCTTGTGCAGTCTTCGTGTCAATAGATAACTCAGATTTCGCAACATCACGCATTTCTTTATCGTACTGCTTCTTTGCGGCTGTAACCTCTGCTAACTCTCTTGCAACAGCATCATATTCCGGGTCGTATTCTGCAAATCCCTTAGACGCTAATTCTCCAAGGGTTTCCTTTAATCGCTTTATTTGCTCATTGAATGTATTTACTGTGCGGGTATTCATTGAAGAGCCTAAGTCATTCAGTGTTCTACCTGCTTCCGATGCATTAACTCCAAGTCCTTTAACTGCATCGCCGAAACTTCTATACTGCGCAGCTTCTTCACCGAAGACCGCTTTCACTGCCTCTGGGTTATATCCAACAGATTCTGCGGAAACGGGATGTCCTTTTTGCTCGGTCGGTGCAGTAGCCGGTGTTGATGTCTCACGTGTAATAGTAAAATCTTTTTTACTTTCAGCATTTAACTTTCCAAGAGCCTCAGTCGCTGCATAGATGGCATTTTCATACTGATTCATTTGCATAATTTTTTTGTACCAGTCTTTTCCACCTAGTGTGTCTGTACCCTCCAGGGTAACCATATCGCTTACTGCTTGCTTGACACGGGTATACGCACGTTCATATTTTGAAATTTCACCCTGAAGCTCAATCGCTCCCATAGATGAAAAATCCGTTGTCACCATAGAATCCTTGAATTTCTTATTGAGATTATCAAGCGATGCTGCCGGATACTTCAAGTCGCTTCTAGTAGCTTTCTGCTCGGCAGTTCTTCCAGTGCTGCGTTTGAGACTATTTGCAATCTCATTCGCCCTCTCAAGTCCAGACAAATCCATCTGAGCACCGAACAACTCAGCAAGAGACTTTCCAGTATCTTCAACTCCCTTAACAGATTTTGAAAGCTGGCTGGACTCTTCTTTTGCAGCTTTAATGCCGGTTGCGAGATTATTTACGCCCTCAATTACACTGTCATAAGCGGAATCTTCAAATCCCTTTGGTTTTTCATAGCCTTTGGAAGTGTCATAAAAATGCTTCATGGCATTGTCAAGCTGAGCAAACTGATCCTCAACACTTCCAGTTTCTTTCAAGATACTTGGAAACTGGCTTTGCAGTGCTGAGTAATACTCATCCATAGGCGTTCCGCTGCCTGTTGACATTTTCTGTTTTAATATCGGAGAACGCTCCTTATAGCTATCTCCAATGGATTTCGCAGTTTCAGGGTTCAACTTAATCTTCCCTGACTTATTAATCCACTCATAGAGCCTTCTATATTCGTCAGCCGTCTCTTTTGCGATAGAACCGTTCTTCGCAGTAAGATTTCCCAACTCTTCAATATCTTCCGCAAAGCCTTTGTAAGGATTGCCGGAATTTGCCGCAAGCCCCTTGGCGATTTTTTTCGTAAGGGATTTTACCTGATTCTGAACGTCTGCACCCGCAAGATTTAGATTGAAATTCCTTATGAGATCATTTGCTAAATCCCTGCCAAGTTTTTTGGCGGACGCTTTCATGGCATCACCGGAAAGCAGTTTATCAAAATCAACGTTTTTGAAAGAAAATCCACCTTGAGCCATAATCATGACCTTTTCAAGTGAATTTGCTACTTTTTCAAGTTTTTTATATAAGGCTCCTAATGCTCGAGTGGCACGACTCGCCTCTGTCTCAACGACTATTTCAAGTCTGTCAATTTCATTTTCCACTGCTCTCACCTCGAGTCCGTATTGTTTGTCCTATTCGCCCATGCTGCGAAATTAGCTGCTGCTATTTGCGTATTTTGGTCAATGATCTCTTCCAGTTCTTCCTCTGTCAGCTCCTCCGAATATTCATTTCCAACAATCATATGCTTTTCAGGGTATGATGCTTTTTTAGACAAGACACATCCAATCGCTTTCAGTACATAGAGTCCATTCATCCATGCAGATATATCCTGCATTACAGCCACTTCACGCTCACGATCTTCCTGCTGTTCCTTGTAGATGTTCAACGCTCTCGGAGTCATATTCCAAAATTCCGAGTAGCCAATTCCACATCTAGCTGCTATTGGCAGCCAATACTCATAAATGAACTGCGTATAGCTTTCCGCTTTAATTAATCTTCCTCTGTTTCCTCGTCTGCTACTTTCTTTGACTTCGTAGCTTTCTTCGGAGTCTCCTGCTCGTCCTGAGTCATTCCGAGCATTTTTTGGAAAAAATCAGATTCTGACACTGCCTCCGCAAAAGCATTTGTGATATCAACAATGTTTCCACCGCCAAGTACGTGCTGAGTAATCAGTCTCTCAGCTTCCTCACGATCGCAGTCTGCCGCCACACAAGTAAATCCCATTGCGATAAGTAAGAGCTGTTTCTTACGGAACGCATCAATGATTGAGAATCCCTGTTCCTCCATCTTTGCGTATTCTCCAAACTGCATTTCTTTTACTCTGTATTCTTTTCTGTTGATCGTTACCTTTACCATTTTTAACTCTCCTATTGACACTCCCCACAGATAAAGCATGGGAATTCTTGCTTCAACCACTACTGCATTGGCTGATACCATTCGGTATCTCAATGTCTTACACAGTGTCCACAAGCTAGATTATACTGTTCCCGTATGCCCTGCGGTGCAGTTCATATGTTCTATTGTTTTACGTTTACTATGCTGACTGCATTTGCAGTCCTTTATTCAGTCTTATATCCCCATAGCTAAAGCAGGGGGCTTTACGACACACTGGATAAAAAATAAGAGCCGCCACCAGGCGGCTCTAGCAAATTCCAATGTTAAACAGTATCAGCATATTAAGATGCGAATGCTGTGGCTGCCGCTTCTGATTCGATCGCAGAGTCTCTTACAATCGTAATGGTCATTTCACGTGCAGCGTTTACATCACCGCTGTTGACCTTTACGCTCAGAACTCCTGTCCAAGAGAACTGACCATCTTTACCATCAGCACCGAAATCCAGCTCAAACACCTGCTTCTTACCAGCTTTTGCGAGAACTGCCTTATGTGTTTCTTTCGTGTAGTTCGCTGTGAACTGCATATCGTCTGCACTGCGAACTCCTGGAATAGACGCTTCATCCTCATCGTCCAAATCGGTTACTGTAATTTTCTCAGGATCTCCACCGAGATCAGGGTAGTTCTTAATAGGACACAGCTTTGCAACCGTTGCACCAGTGTCACCACATTTCAGAACTGTATTAATCGTACTTAATGCTTTTACTTCTGCGTTTGCCATTTCTTCTTCCTTTCTACCGCCAACTATTGCGGTCAGCGAATGTCTCCTAGCGACATCCGGTATAATACACATTAGAATAGGAAGCTTTACGCTCCCTTAGTTTCAAATTTCTTTATTTCATCTACCGATGCAACAAGCCTGTTAAATCTCGCCACCGTACGATAAATGTTTGTGTCTGATACATTTTCAACGGGTTTTGGACCGTATGACCGAGCATACCCCATCTTTCTCATAGCATCACAACATTGATTTATGATATTTTTTGATTCGGTAATGTTCTTATTGGAATAGCACTGAATTTCCATCACCGATTTTACAGCATTCTCTGAATTATCAAGATCCATGCAAGCATCCGTATTGTCAATTTGCACGACTGACACTGCCGGAAATGCCGGAGGTGACTTGCTGGAATAATTGGATACATTTTTACAGGTTTCTGCCACATATGTTTTTATGTTGGTCAGAACCCTATTAGATGCGTCAATCACTTCCAAACACCTCCTTTGCAATACTGCTTATCACACCCATATTCCTTAACTGCTGTCCAGTCTCATACATGAATGGACGGGAAATCATACCGTTTGTCCAGTGCCATTCTCCGTCTTTAAAGTAGTACCAGCCGGCTTCGCCATGATTATTCACGTCATACTTCCATCCTGCAATGGACTTGTTAGGGTGAGGTGTTTTCTCTCCCATCACTCCTGTTCCAAACTCAACATATGCAGCCCACGGGCAATCAGTATAAATAACATATGTAGCACCATTGTAGATGATATCTCCCTGCTCAAGTTTCAGGCTGTTTAAAAGCTCTCCCGTGTAAATAGCATCCTTACCTGATATTTTTATACGAGCAATCGCTATGCCTTCTTCCGCAAGCCTGTAAGCGAACTCTTCACATTTCTCCTGTATCCGGTTGTTGTATAGCCGAACTTTTCGACCAAGCTCTCTGAAATCTTTCGCTGACAGTCCCACTGTGTACTTAGGCATTCTTTTTCCTCACTTTCAGTGCGACGACGACACCACTCAAGCCGTCTGCAATGCCAGCAACAGTGTAGTCCGCCGTTTTATCGTCAATAGTGCCATCCGCATTCACAGTCGGTTTGTTTTTCCAAATAAGAGACTCCTCTGTAATCGGAAGATTTTCTACTGTGGACAACGTTCTTGTATAGTCAAGGTTCGTTCCAAACACATCTGCATACGCAGTTCCACGGCTTGCTGACAATGAAGCATAAAAAGATACAGGAGAACTGTAACCACTGTCGCAATCTCCTGTATCGTCACCATTTTCATCCAAAATATGTACGTCTTTGACGTAATTTGCATACCATAATTTCTGTGTATTTCTTTTCAAGTTTCTCAATACGCTACCCTCCACCTAAAATGCGTATATGTCCCTGCGACCTTTCCGGCAGTCACCGTATTGGTCACGCACAATCTTCTGCAACTTAACCCTGTTGCCGGGAGATAATCGGATCACCTATACCTTTCTCAAACCACTGTGCATATAGCAACAACTCCTTCAAGGTACGTGCTTCGCTGAACCCATGTCCTAGTTCCAGTGTTATCATTATGAGAACTTTCCCCCTCAGCACCAATCTGATTATAGTCGTACAGTGCAAGATTGCGAATATTGGAGTAATACCGCTCCATATCCTTTTCTATCATCTCATCGCTATATTCATCGGGATAACTTCTTATCCTCTTTACCTCTCGATAGGCATTTTTGATCTTGGAATTAAGAGCCAACAAATCAGCACTTTCCGATATGCACAATTCCTCGATCAATTCTTCACTTATTTCATATACTAAGCTGTCCATGCAATCACCTATTTCTTTGGTGGTCGTCCTGCCCTCTGTTTCTCATCTGCCGTTCCACTTCTTTTTGTCTCGGAATCAGTGGCTTTCTGAACCACCCGTTTCCATCCACTTAACGCAAATGCGGAGGCCTGAATTTCAGACCCCACGCTCATCTTAACTCCATTTTTTTCAAATGTGATAATCATTATCTCTTACTCCTTAGTCTGCTGGGTTCTGGCAAACACCGATAGCATCTTTCTTCTGATTCAGAACAAAAGCATCGTAGCGAACACGTCCTTCTACGAGGCTACCAGAAATTCCCGGTGCATCCTCATGAATCTTGTACTCAGCAAGTTTAATTGGTGATGGCATAACCACTGGGTTAGTGATTACAAAGTTTGTTTTCTCAGGGAAGTAAGATGCAGGAGCTTTGATAATAAGAACTCCATCAACTTCACCTACAAGTCCCGTGATAGCAAGTTTTGTAGCCATATCGCCTTTCTTTGTAAATGCTTCGTCAAGTTTCAGCATATTGTAGTAACCCGGAGTTACGATACAAACTCTTCCGCCTGTCGGCACTTTAGCATTGTCAAGAATCTCCTGCACAGCAAGGAATTTCTCATATGCGTTAGCTTTTGTCACAGCAACGTCTTTAACAACGTGTGATACCTCTGCTCCTGCAACCAGTTTTGCGATACGGTATGTATCAATCTCAGGAATAATAACCTCGTCAATCTGACGTCTCAGCGCAGCAGCCGCAGCCATTGTTCCCATTGTGTCATCTTCACTCTTCTTGTCGATTGTGAATGTGAAGGCTCTGTCTTTGGAAAGAACCATCTCCTGAACTTCATTCTCAAGCTCTGCCGGTGTTCCGTATCTATTAGCACCCTCTGTTTTGTAATCTCCCATTGTTGCAGTCGGTACAGAAAATACCTTTACCGTGGAAACTCCAACCCAGTCATATGCGTAGTTTACAAGCGCAGATGTAAGTGCACCAATTTTGAATCTTTCATCCACAATCTGTGAATACTTCTCAGCGTAATTAACAGCCATTTCTATTCTCCTTTTCTAACTTTTTGAAATCAGCGAACACATCTTTATGTGCCCGGTATATATAGGAAGATTAACCGTTGAATCCTTTCAGGAATAAATCAGTCTCTTCATCTTCACCTTGTCCGGCATTTACTGGCGGTCTACTCTTGAGCCATTCTGTCTCAGCCTCTTTAATTGAAGCATCCTTGAATTTACTCATGTTCTCAGTAACTTTAACCATATCACCGTCAAGCTCTGCCTGTGCAGTATCCTTAGCCATGTCTCCTGACATTCCAAGTGCAAGATAGCGATTTGTAGCATTTGTCATTTTGATGGTATCTTCCAGACCTTTGACGTACTTCTTATGTTCTTCTTCTGCTTCTCTTTTGGCTTCTTCTTCCTGCTCTTCTGCCGTCTGTTTAGCTTTTAACTGCTTTCTGTAGTTGGCAGCCTCCGAGGATGCCTTGTTGTAGTCATTCTGTAATTTCGCACTATTGGCTCTTTCCTGAGCAAGCTGTGCCATCAGCTCTTCTACGGTAGGCTCTTTTTCATCTGTAGTAGCATTTGGCTCCTGATTCTGCTGCCCCTGTCCTTCAAGGTTTTTGTTGTCTTCCATAATTATCATGTTCCTTTCTTTCGCGTTTAGAGTTCTCTCTCATCAGTTACATTTCGCGATTATAGTCTTCTCTGACTTTCGCGTTTGTTAAGGCACTTCTCTGTGCCATATAAAAAACAGCCACATTTTTGTGACTGTAATTTCTAAAAATAAATAACTGTGCATCTGCAATTTACCACTTGATTCAGACTAGGATTCATCGACATGTCTTTTGGGAATAACATCCATGAATCCCCAACATGAAAAGCCTGTCCTATCGGGATATATTTGCCATTAATATCTCGATGATCCCCCCTTGTCACCTCATCCATAATCGACTCCCATCGTTTCATGGTTCGCCCGGAATTAACGGCCTCCATATATCTTGTATGATTGGTAGCTGTATTGACTTCATTTTCAGCCATATATTTTGCCCTGTCTAATGAGTAGTAATAAGGCTGATCCTTGTGTTTCCTAGTGCTATCAATAACATCATAGGAAAAACCTTTGATATAGGTAGAAAGATATTTGTCAACGTCCGTATATTTCCGTAAAGTTTCCAAATAAGAATCTTCAATTTGCTTACGAACAATCTCGTAATGGATTTTCCCTGCCTGAGTCATTGTAAATAATAAGGTCATAGTTACAATGAAATTATCTTCAAGCTCTTGTGCAATCTTGATTCTTTCGGCCTTGTCATCTTCCGTAAGATTCATTTCTCCGAAATACTGTTCAAAAGGCATACTTCGTTTATTTTGGACAAGAGCGTTTAATTCATCAAATCTAAGATTCTTGAACATCGTCACCACCGCCATCATTGGTACTCATTCCGTCTAAAATCGGTGAATTGCCCGTTTGATCGGACAGGTCAGCCATCTCCCTTTTCTGTGGTTGCTGCTGAGTATCTTTCTTTATAAGCGATTCCTGATACTGTTCAATCGTTTTTCGACTGTCAGCCCACGCCTGTGCCACATCCGGGAATAAATCAACCTGCTCCATAGCGACACGTCCATGCACTCCGGCATTAATCATTGCAACCATTGAATTAACCTTTGTGGCAAGATCATATGTCTTATTTCTGATAAACTTCGGTTTCACATCAGAAAATTTCAAATTCCGCAACGGACTGTCATATGGTATATCGTTTGTTTTTTGAATTGCAATCAGTTCAAGTTCTACAATCTCCGCTTTTCCTCGGCGTAAAATCTGTTCTTCCTTGCAAGCACTGTTTTCAGCAGCACTCCAACCAGAAGACATATTCATTGCAGATCCAGTAGAGCCGCCACCGGGATCTGTCTGAATTGGGACGTAAGCCTTTTGTAAAATCATGTTACGCTTGCTTACGATATTTTCTTGCACGCCCTGATAATCAAATGTGCTTGAAACAGCCTTTAACATTGGCGTTCCACCATTCCCACTCTGCGGTGCGATAATCCATTGCCCTCCAATAGGAGACTGAGTTTTACCATCACTATCTTTCGGCAAGTCGAATCCTGTACCAAAAAATACTTCCTGAGTTGTCTGTGCTACGCTGTTGGCGAAATCAGACACCTCTACGTTCAGTGCGTTCATATCAGAAATCTGCCGTTCAAAGCATCCCATTCTGTCCGTTGCCCGGTTAAACTCCACAATCGGGATCTTGCCGAACGGATTTGCCTCTCCGCTTCTCCCCATAAATGACCACGGATTTTCAGGCTTATTTCCATTTATAATTTCTCGCATATCTTTAATCTCATAGCGAGTATCCGGCGTGAACACTGTATAGTACACCGTTCCGTCCTTCGTCCTGCGGAAAGTAACACCAGCAATCTTTTCTTGTAACGCTGAATTTCTGTAGATGCAGAACGTAAACAAGGGATTTAGCGTTGCAAGATCAAATGGAGCTAAACCATCATAAACCTTTTTGATATCAACGAACTGATAACCAATTCCGTTAATTTCAACAAATCTGCCAAGCTCCTGATCTTTTGAAAAAGCATATTCTGAATCATTCAGCTCATTCAACATGGAAATCGCATCATCCTGTGAATCATTCTGTTTATCTGTAGATTTGCTCAAATCCTTATTTCCACGTTGCACATAGGTGATTGGCTGCCCCCAAACATATCCGAGCTTAAACTCGGTAATTTGGTTTGCGAGATTATCTTGTACTCTAATATCAACGTCCTTACGGATCGTTTTCTTTCTCACAAGTGGCTGAATACCTTTTTCGTACCGCATCAAGGTAACCATATTGTTTGCATTTTCCATGTGGACAAGCATCGCTTCTTCCAACACCTGAAAGATATTTTCTTTTGTAATCTTTTCCACATCCGTATAAATCCGGCGTCTGCCAGTTAATTCAGGATATACATATGCTTTATTGTCCTCGGACACCGAATCTCACCTACCTTTGTGTAAAAAAGAAAGAGCCTCACGTGATGACGCCACGCAAGACTCAATCCTTGAAAAAATGAACGAATTACAATTTCTTCGATTATAAGTATAGCACTCTTAATTGTGAATTGTGTGAAACCTTATCGGGAAACATATTTTGACAACCTCTTTGATACAGTAGAACGCTCCATACACATTATTTCTGCAATCTCCTGTTGACACAACCCGTCCTTTGTGTACTCAAGAATCGCCTTGTCCTCGACGTCTTTGCAATTTGCTATCACATTGTCAATCGCAAGTTCCAGCTCATTCAGATACCGAATGTCTGATTGGATCTGCTCTTCAATTATTCGGCAATCTTCTTCCCATTTCTTCATCTGCTGCCGCTCATACTCCGCACACCCAGTAATAGTAAATCCTCTTGTTTCATACGGGAACTGCGGATTTGACCCATAAACCTTTCCTGAATAATAAGATGGACGCTTTTCTATGTACCGTTCAAGCTTTTTCTTATCCTTTTCAAGAAGGATTCCAAGTAACTTATAATTTGCGATATCTCTTCTCGTAATTTCCATTCTCTGTATCCTCCTTAAATTGGACTTTGTATAATTTGTGCCGCCCTAACGAAACCAGTTGTAACAAATAATGCAAAACTCGCCAATCCGTCCGGCACATCATCGTGTGGATTCTTCCCACGCACTGAATAACTCAACAGAAATCCCATCATTCTTCCGTAATCATCTTTCGGTTTATAATGTTCACGATCCCTAAAGAGGACGTGCTTCTTTACCCAATCTGCATTGACAATAATCTTTGTTTCCTTATTAGATTCCGTGTACTTTGTGGTTATGTTGCAGGCACCGCCTTTTTGCTCAACAAGCTTACTTACTTCAAGTGCTACACGGTCCCCACCATTGTTTGACTCGAACTGACACTGTTGCATTTTAGTATTAACTATCAAATCCGATGTCCGCTCATACTGGATTCCGTAATTGGAATTATCATCACAAACACAGTCTGTAAGATAAAAGTCGTTTCCGTACTGCAACATACAAGGCAAAAACAAATAGTCAGTACCTTTATTTTTCGTATCGCAGATGCCCCATACAGCGTCAGGCTCAGTAACCGGCAACGTAATGAATCTCCGCAATTCTTCATCTGTATACAGGAGTCCTTCACGTTCGATAGGTTCATTCTTATACAGACACTTGTAGGTGATCTCATCCATTGTGAGTTCCTGGTCATGGAAAAACTCAACGCTGAAACCATTGTACTTGTAATCGAAATTCGACTCCCCAGTGATAGGGTCTATGTCCGGTATGGCAATAAATCTTGCCCTGTCATTTCCATCGTAAATATCAATTAGTCGCCCAATGACATCATGCACGGACCATCTCGTAGCAATATGGATTTCTTTGCAGCCATCCATTTTTCTCTGTTTGGCGTCAGTACCGTAGATTCTCCAAAGCTTGTCCAGAATATTTTTATTCAATGCTTCTTCGATACCACCAATCAAATCATCACAATACAGATATCTATTTGCACGGACTTTACCGGCATTCTTACTTCCAACAGATGTACACTGGATATTTGAGAACGGTTTGTATTTATTGAAATTTATGGTTTCTCTCTTGGCATTTGTGCTATGAAATTTCACGTCTGGGAAAATCTCTTGCCAGCAATATTCATCTGAGTTCGTTGTAATATCCATAACCCCGTCATAGAACATTCTGGTAATATCTCCACTGTGTGAGAAAAACAAACTGAAATCATCCGGGTGTCTTCCGATTATCCATGAACAGAAAAACTTTTCAAGAGTGGTGTTATGCGTAATGATATAATCATCTGTAATATATAAATGACTTTCATCATCAATGTAAATGCATTGGCACTCTTCTTCACCGATGTATTCTATCTCTGATATGAATCTCTTCATAACTTTTCTTTTTGGAGTATATTTTTCAGCTTTTCTTGTCAGAGAAAATATACTATCCATGCCAGAGGTAAATTGTATGATAATCTCAAAATAATCATTGCATTGTTTATACTTACCATTTTTCTTATATCCGGCTTTACGTTTGTTTTTACTTGCATAACCTCCAAGAGAATGAACAAGTTCGCATACATCATTTGCAAGATGTTCTGAAATTGTAGCGTATGTACAATAATATTTTGAAGCAGATCCGTCTGTATCCATAAGACCTCTCAAAAGCCACAATCTCTGCTCATAACTTCCATATAGATAATCTTTCGGTATGAATTTATCTATACTCTTCTTTCCGAATAATCCGAGCCTATCAAGTTCTTTTCTGACTAAGCTTCCAACTTTTGCATTATCGCCTTCATGTCCACTAACAAAATATGTACATCTCTCTTTATATTTCAAGCTATATCCATCAGGTAAAAAACTGTCAAATCTATCCAACAATTCTTTGTCTACAGAGCTTAGCAAAACACTACCACCAGTTAATCCGCCATCTCCGATAAGTGCACCGACAACATACGGGTGCAGGGAAAATTCTTTTTTCTCAAAACAATCGATCTTAGGAACATAATCTATTGAATAATTTTTTCTCTTTCCATTCTCCAACTTGTAATTTTTAAGCATTTCAGACAGCTCTACTGTCCTGTATTTTTCGCTACCATCTTTATTCTTTCGTCTGCGATCATCTCTTGTTTGTACCGTCCATAAGTGATTATCCGAACATCTCGTCTTGGAACCATCATCGAAGGTCACCTCATACATCTTTCGCTTCTTTCTTGGTGAGATACTAAGCACGGTTGCTACTTTTCCTGTTCCAGAAATTACCTTTGTACCTACTTTGACGTCCCCCATTTGTATAAATCCATTTGGCGTCAATATCTTTGAATATAAAGGTTGACACTTCTGCGTTCCCGGTGGCATGGAAATTGAAAGGATGTCAAGTTTGTCATCCTCAAGATCCTGCATTGCCTGAATCAATCCATGCTTATTCAGTTGTTTCCTTTTCGGGGAGTAGAAGCGATCCTGTTCTAATCGTTTTCGCTCAAGATAAAGTAGATAGCTGTCAAACAAATGAGGTGCCTCAAACTTTAAAGCTTGCCAGTACAAGGTTTCAAACCGCACATCCTGATTCTTTATCAGTAATCTCTGAGCCGATAACTTAACCGCCTTTGAGAGTTTCAGGCAGTATTGCAGATAGTCATGATTATCCTCATACATATTCAGGCACAACTGCATAATATTATCCCATGTACTATATTTATTTGTATCCTGCATTTTCAATGCGTTTGCTAATCTCTTATACTCTCTAAACTCCATGTTTCTCCCTAAATCAAAAAAGAGCCAATATCTGCAATTTCTCACAAATATCAGCTCTGGCTCTTAGGCTCTGGCACTAATTATCTTTCCATCCTTAATCACTGGATAATACGCTTTCTTACAGTGCTTACACCAAATCGGCGTATTCTCAATATTGGAATGTTTCTCTATCCGCTGTCCAGTCTTATGACCAGCCGGACAGTAATACCAACCATTAACGATCATGTTATTCCGCTGTATGACAAGTGTTTGTAATCTTTCCATACACATCTTCATACAGCTCCTGTTTGTCCCCGTTATATGTGTACTCAGCATAAATACCATCTCCACTGATATCGGTTGAAGCAAGGCACTTATAGTTCTGCAAGGTTTTACACGACCAAACGATAAATACATTGCTTAAATCAATCGGTGGCGTCTGTGGAGTATCTGCCTGTCCATTATTGTTATACCATTCAACAAGTTTCTTCTTACATACACTCTGAAAGTGGTCCATTCCTGTGATAATCATGATTAAGCCTCCTCATAAATAATATCCAAACCATAAGCAACCGCAGCATCATGTTCTATCCGGCATCCTCTTGCATTCTCCCAGCCTTTACAGAAGTACGCTGCATGGCACAGAGACATATTCTCTAAGGACTTAGCAAGGAAACATAATGGAATCTGAACTACTCCACGTTTTTCCATTGCATCGGCACTGTACCATTCATCTGTAAAAAGAGTATTCACAACTTCATATCCTTTTTCTTCAAGAACCTTAATTGCTTTCTCTCTTGTTGCTACGATTTCCTCATCAGTCTTTCCAGCCATTGGCTGACTTAACATTGCTTTCTTCATGATTAATCCTCCTACTCTGCAAATACCCAATCTTCTGCAAGCATATCTGTCTGTGTCGGCACATACTGCTCACATTTTGTGTAATAAGAATCTTTTTCAGATTCACAGGCTTTTATGATAGAGTATTCTTTGCTATCAAATCTGTCTTCCCTTTTGCCATCAAGACAGGCTCCGAAAGTGGCTCGTGCAAGTTGCAAGAATGTGTCTGACTCAAATGTTAATCGTCTTACACGCTTCTTGTTCTTCACCTGTTTCATAGCTTCATGGAATGAAAATGTATTCATGCCACCAAGTGCTGGACAGTTCGTACCATTCGCAAAAATCCATTCATTGGAACAAATATTTGTAAATGTGTAATCCACACACTCGGTGCTTCGGATATCAATGTCCTTACCATCTTTCGTATGCATCAAAATTGACTGTGCCGGAATACACCAAAACCAATATCCAGACCATGACGGAAGTTTTACTTTTGCTCCATGTTTCATTGCTTCAAATGCTTCTTTAAATGTCATCGTTCATTTCTCCTTTCTATAGTCCCTCCCATTCTGCTTTCCATTTCGCTACTCTATCTTTCATGATTTTTCTCGCCTTTTCCATTGGCGTTCCTTTTGCAAATGTAGCAGTTATACGGATATATCTTTTCCCATTTTGATTAAACATTTTGATTTCATTTCTTTCGAACGAAATAAACGGGGATGCTATATGCACTTCATTCAACGTGCAATAATCAAACTCCGCAACATAGCATTCCATTACTTTTTTATTTGAATCGAATTGAATAGCATCAGTGTCGTACTCTTCTATCTCATACCTGTCATAGAAAATATCTTTATTTAATGTCGCACATATGCATTCTGCGCGATTTCGGTCTATTTCTACAGCACGAATTCCATAATCAGAATATTCACCAGATGTGATCACATACACTTTCATTTCATCACGCTCCTTTTCTAAAACTGGCATAGACGGAATCGAACCAGCGACATCTTGGTTAACGGCCAAGCGTTCTGCCTCTGAACTATATGCCAATAAAACATGATTAGAGTTTCCTCTTATTCACCACGGTAAAAGTCATATTCTGCCACTGTGATGATAGGTCTGAGCTTCTGAGAGCGACTCTTGGCTTCCTACCACTGTCTAAGCACACATGGGATTGATACCCACAAATTTCACGGTTCTTTCAGAGAATTTAATGTTTTTCTTATCGCCTTTAAAACATTTTGTTCGAATTAAGAACTTGCCATACCGCTACTTTAACGAATTTCTTGTGTTATACTCTGATTTCTCGGATTCAAGGCAAATCAGCTTACTTGAGATTTCCGGTTAGTCCGTAGTCTCTCACACTACTCACATCACCGGATTATTCTTGCACCGCAAGCGTCTATTCTACGCTGACCACAAGGATTCTGCATTTAACTTCTCTATGATGATACACTGCAAAGCATTGTTGACGGTTTCCGTCTCCACCAATGAAATCACTTCCACTGGAAAGAATCAGTTAATCCAGTATCCCGAATTAACCTATCTCGCTATCATTGCATCTCAGCAGGATTGAAAAATCCATCTGCACTGAGTTAATCATGTTTGAACAGACCGAATAGGGATCGAACCTATAATTGCGGTTTTGGAGACCGCTGTTTTGCCAATTAAACTATCGACCTACAAGGTAATGGGGAATCGAACCCCAACATACGGAGTCAAAGTCCGTTGCTCTACCGTTGAGCTATTACCCGATAAAATTACTGCATTCGGAATCGAACCGAAACCTATTAGCCATTCGCTAATCATTCTGCCGCTTAAACTATACAGTACACTGGAAAATCACTATGAAAGAAAAAGGTCTCCAGGAAATTCCACTCCCCGGAGAAAGCTACCACTCGGACTCGAACCGAAAACCTGTTGATTCGTAATCAACTGTTCTATCCATTTGAGCTATGGTAGCATATCGCGGTTTTTATATTTTGATTCAGGGTGGGGAGTCCGAAAAAATATTTATCTGAGAACCGCGAAGCTCAGAAATAGCAGATGTCGGAGTCGAACCGACTATTTCAAGATCATGACTCTTGCGTGGTATTCCGTTCCACTCATCTGCAAACGCCGTATGAAGGATTCGAACCTCCAAGTCGTTTCCGACCGAATGGTTAGCAACCATCTCCAATACCATTATGGGAATACGGCTTATTTAGCGGTCTGCCAAACCGCCATAAATATAAAATTAAAAAAGAGTTACAGCCTATCACTGTCAGTATCTCCGCAAAGATACTGGGTTGAGTTTCACCTCTAGGAATCGGAAGGACTCGAACCCTCGTTTCTGTCGCGATCAGTGTTCTACCAGTTGGACTACAATTCCTTTAACCGCCATCTGACGGTTAGCAACAATATTTATCGTGCCGTGCGTTGCACTATGCGGTTGTTTAAGGTTCGTATCGTCTTACCGCCAACCTACACGCCGCTCTTTTGTTCCTCAAGCAGTAGTTGGAGATTTTAGAGTCTTTACTGACTATTTTCCATCAGTTACTACCGTGTCTGCACCTTGAACAGTTACCCATCCAAATTTGTTTCTTGCCTCAGCTTCTTTCATCCGAATCAGCTCATCCGTAATCGAAGCACTGATGATTTTATTTGACTCAGCTTCAGCCTGAGCTTTCGTAATCTGAATCTGTGCATCTGTTTCAGCCTGAATCTTCTCAGTCTCTTTCTGAACCTTGATTTTTTCCTGTTCAGCTTCTGCTTGTTGCTTTTCTTGTAATGCAGTCACGCGATTATCAATAGCTTCTTTCAGTTTCTTGTCTGGGTGAACATCAATGATTGATGCATCCAGAACTTCAATTCCGTACTTATCGGAAAATTCGCTATTCAGGTAATCAGTCAGCTCAGAATTGAGTTTTGATCTGTTTCCAGAGTAAATATCCATCATGGAATAATTCGTTGTAATCTCTGAAATTTTCGATTTCAGAACAGGCTTCACACGGCTTTCGATGATATCGTCACCGTCCATACCTTTGAACTTCTTGTATGTATCTACAAGCGTATCCGGGTTGTATCGATATGACATCTAAAAACTGATTGCAATACTTGCATCATCAGAAGTAGCAACCTTAAAAGAGTCATCTCCCTTGCTGCCCTCTCTCTTGTCTTTCGACATTACCAAGATTTCATTACTTGTTGAGAACTCTTTTACTTTTTTCATCGGACCTACAAAATTCAATCCCGGTGAAAGCGTTTCTTTCTGTACTCCATCCCTATACGTGTAGACTATACCAGTCTGTCCAGTCTTAATCAATTTGCACGAACTGACCGTGAACGCTGCACCGATAACAGCTGCAGCCACTACTACCGCGACTATTCCTTTTTTTCTTCATTCGTCCATTTTCCTCTCTTTAATTTCTTTTTCTGCTTTCGCATTATCTTTAAGGATTGAAAGTAAGATTTTATTTCCTACCCAAGCCAAAAGCATTCCAATAATCAAAAATACGGTTAAGGCACCTACAAATACTACAAACATCTCAACTCACCGCCTGTGCTACAAAATATAATAAATTTCCAACAGATATTAACAACAATCCTACCGTGATTCCAATGTTAATTCCATCTCTACGAGCTTTCACCATGAAGTACAGCATAGAAGTAAACATTGCTGCCATTATCAAATTTGCAATCAAGAAAATTAAGTTGATTATCATTTCCGGTATCTCCTCCGCATTCGCAATCCGTGAAGTTTCCGCCAGTTATTTGAACCAATCGAGTAACATGGCAAAGTGTTTACATTAAATGTTCCAAACGTTCCATAGAAAACCGTAGATGCGTCCAATAAGTTGTCTATGTTTCTCATTTTCTGTTTTAGCATTGAAGTTGGTATTGTTGCCAATTCTTCGATCAGATCATCACAGATTAGATCCGAATCCTGTTGGATGTAAAAATTCCCAACAGGAGGAAATCCACCACATACATATCTTCTCTTATCTTTCACACCCATCGCACATTCTCCTAAAGCGCATTCACGCTCTCAAAAGCTTTTATCATCTTCGGAAACTGAATGGCTATCCAGTCAATAATTGTCTCTTCGTGTCCGAACTGCTTGTAATGCTCAAAGTTTGCTTGCAATCCACTTTCAGCAAGGAAAGCGTGAATGATTTCATGCCGCAACTGCTTTCTCATCAACTCATCAAAATCACCAACCTCATTGACGTTATCATCCCTGATTTTAATTTCTCTTGACGTATAATCGCAGTAGCCATCGATATCTTTATCTTTGAATGACTCCCTAATCACTCTATATTCGGTTCCAAGAATATTTACTGTTGTCATTTGCTATCCTTTCAAGACGTATCCTACAGGCATTTAATAATTAAACTGATAACCGTTACGATCACCATCACGAATGTAACCATGACGGTAAATCCGAACAGGGTAAAGAGTATTTCCTCTCCCTTTTTGTATTCCTTTTTCACAGAAATTCTTAGCTGATCTGTAACGCCTAGCGTCCTAACATACATCCTTGACGTTATCAGAAGTGCAAAGCTGATGACGACTAATATCATCGTAATTTTAATTAACATATCCATCCTCCAAAAGAGCCTTTTTGTTTTTGGTCGTTATTTTTCGGGGTGAGGCTGTGCCGGGTGTACCATCCACTACAACCCCTGCCGGGGGATCTCCAGCAACAAGCAATGCTAAAATGCAAGCGGTGCATCAGCAACCCGAACATATGTATCTATACGATAAATAACCATTTTCAGTATAGATTATGTACTATATTTTGTATGCTATTTTGAACAAACACAATATATTGTTATTTAATTTTAGTTTAGCATTATGTGCTACACACTTGTTAAAATAAGTCAACCGGATCATCTGTATCCGCATCACCTAGAAGTGCTTTGGGATCTGCTCCGATGTCGGTAGCGATTTGTTCAATACTCTTTTTCGCTCCAGTAATCTGTTCATGCTCTACTGCTTTTGTCTCCGCCATTCCGTAAGCAGCTTTTGCAATGAATATTTTGTTCGCATCTGTCCCCTTGGAATTTCCCAAATTGTCGACCAAAAAACCTTTGCAAATATTCAACCATTTTTTGACCGTGTCGGAGTGTTCAGCTGTCCGATATCTCCCATTAAGCCAAGTATTAAACGTTGTTCTGTCGATATCTACTAAAAAGCTAAATGCTTCCAACGTAGGATTGACACTGTATTTACTGCATAGTCTTACATACACACTAAATATATTATCTAATGCTTTTATGTCTGCATTATCTGGCTTAGATATACGGTCTGAAATATAAAATAACATATCCACAAAGTTGTCTTTTACGATCTTTTTACTTTCCTGATCCACATGCTCTAACTCTAATTCATTTTTGATATATTCATCAGCGTAATAATTAATGTCATGTCTATATATCTCTATTCCAGCAGATGTAATATCTGTATTGTCTTTCATTTTTGCTCACCTCCAAACTGTAAAAGTATAATAAAAAAGACCGCTCCCCATTATGCAGTAACGTATATCTGCTATACGGGTCACGGTCTCAAAGGACTACCAAGAATGTATATATTATAATTCGGCTATATACTGCCCTATTCACTTTTCATTGCTTATATATTAATTCAATATTCTGCAGGTGTCAACCCTAATAAAAAAAGTTGTGCATCAGCTTGCGAAATGCACAAGATATAATATATATTCTATTCTTTTCTTCTCTATTCTTCTCTTATCTTCTCTGGGTTGCCAATTGGTATACCAACCGGTTACAAACCGGTATACCAAGCATATTTCACTCTCTGGAAGTGCAAAAAAGACAGCCGTTTTTTAGCTGCCTTTTCCATTGATTTATTTTATCCAATCTGCTATAATCAATTTAGCTCGAGAGCGGTGGCAAGTTCCGCCCTCTCTTGTGTGTCTGAGCTGTTGTTATACGGCTCTTTTTTTAATTGTCTTCGATGCCCTTTTGAGTGTCATCAATAAGGCGGTCAACCATCTTTTCAGCCTTATCATATTCTTTGTTTTTCAATGCTTCTTTCAAGTCTTTTAAATCCTGTAAAAGTCTTCTCAAGTAACTTTTAAATACGCTCATGTCTTCGTTCATGTCTCTCCTTTCTCCAGCTTGCCACTGGTAACTTGTAAGCTTGTTCCTTACAAGTATTATTATACCACTATTTTTAGTGCTGTCAATACTTTTTTAATAATATTTAACTTTTTCCTCGTCTGTCGGAACGACCTCTAATATATCGCCGGGTTGGCATTTTAGCAGCACGCACAGAGTGTTAAGCGTAGTCGTGTTGATATTCTCGCCCCTCCTTATCTTGGTCATTGTAGCCTCGCTGATCCATTTGTTTTTGCGTATCCTAGTACTCGTGTACCCTCTTTCCGACAGCTCTCTAAGCACATCTATCTTGTATTTAATCATGTCTCGCACTCTCCTTTTTACCCTAGATTGTATCACCTCTATATTATATATCATTGGTTAAGGCAGCACAAGAAAAAGTTTTTTAAAATACACGCTTTTTAGTGTTGACATACACTATTTTTAGTGGTATATTATAACCATAGCAACGAGGACAGAAAAAATCCCGCCCCGGAGGTAACGAGGACAGAAAGAGGTAGAAAATGAAAAAGTATTTTTTGAAAAAATACTATAGTTTTAAATTCCAGCTTAACCGGCTGGAAAGAAAAGAATTAAAAAAGGAACTGGGAGAACTCGAGTTCTCCGGCTGTACTTTTGCAGCCACAGACAGAATCAAATCCGTACTCTATGAATTAGGGTACAGAGTCGAAACGAGAGGACGCTTAGCGTTCTCGGAAAAATTCTTTGAGGAGGTGTAGAAAATGAAAAAAGAATATAAAAAATTTAAAAAGATAAAAAGAGCGGTTGACCTACTACTACTCGTTGCAGCAGTGGCGGTTGCAAGCTCAGCTGTGACGAGATCTTACATGATCCGCACGGCACAGCCAGATCGGGCGTGCAATATCGCCTGGTCAGGTGAAATACATGAATACAGATAAGGAGAAAGGCCATGAAATACTTTTTTGAAGAAATAAAAACAAAAAAGGTTGTGGAGCTGGAAAGAGACAGCATCACAGCCGGGCAAATGAAAGAAATCAGCCGTGACGGCTTCCGGCTGATCGGAATATGCGGTGGGGAAGAAATCACCCAAACAGGGTGCTACTGTACCGCCATCGGTCAGCAGCACTTTGACGGGCTGACCCTCGACTATCTGGTGGCAGGCTACACCCTGACTGCTGCCACTGAATCTGTCAGAGCATTTGAAAAAGACGGTCGGACGGTGACCGTTGAAAGAATTTAAGGAGGAAACAAAATGGAAGCATATATAAAAATATTAGTCAAAAACTTTGATTTTGAAAGCCCAGAGGATTTCCGGGCAGAATTAAGAAAAAACCGGAGCGAGGTTATAGAATGGCTCCGGTGGAGAGCAGACGGCGGCAAGATGAAAAACGAAATTACAGCCGCCGGACTTGCACAAGCTTGCAAAGAGCTTTTAAATCGCATTTAGTCGAAACGCCTCCGGGCGTCTACAGGAACCGCCCCACCTGTACCGATGAGACAGGGCAACGAAAGGAGATAGAACACATGAAAAATTATATAACAATTGTGGAGAAAACAAGTAAAAACCTTAGAAGCCATGTGATAATTCACAACGGTTTTCATTATTTCGCTGAAATGGACACCGCGGAGCAATTAGAAAGATTTTCTAAAATGCTCGGATTCACTTACAAGCTGGAAGAAGTGAGCAAATCAGAACAGCATGGAGAATATAGACGTTTTAGCATGTCGCACACTATAGAAGACCGATGCGGCGGCGGATTTTGGAAGCTTTCAGACATTCCAGAGAATGCAAAGCCGTTTAAAGCTCTTTCAAATGGATCTATCGTTAATTGCTTTTTCCTAAATGATGGCGAAACAATACACATATATAGACCAAACCCAAATGCAAAAGAAGTATATAAACCGCTCGCTCTTAAAGAACGCATTAAATTTGTGAAAAATAATTATTTATGTTAACCACCGCCGACAGCGTACCGGGGAGCATTGCCCCGGAGCGGTTTTATAAAAAATATGAAAGGAGGTACAGCCATGAAAAAAATCATATTGACCGATACGGAAGCACGCCGGTTGTGTCAGTTAATCCAGTTAACAGCCGGATGCAGACAAGAAAGCCTGCAGAGCTGGCAGAAAAGCGATCTCGATTCTGCCAGTGAAGTAGTGCAGCTACTCGAAGACATAGAAAGAGTAGCCGAAAAGATTAGAAAGGAATTAGCCGGATAATTTCCGGCTTTTTCCAGTACAAAAAACGGACGGGAGGGGACGAAAACGCAAATGAAAATCACAGAAAAAGAATGGCTGAACCTGTGCCAGTCAGTCAAAAACGAAAAGTGTGACTGTATACACTGGGACGATGCCCCGGTCACATCTCAATCCAGCGGAGTTGTTGCAGCATATTCCGCACCGGGCAGAAGTTAATATTTTGTAAAAATAAAGCCAACACCGACTTTTGGGGATTGGCTTATTAGTGTTTACTCGTATTCTTTTCGTATCTGTTCCATACGGCTGCTTATTGCGTTCCGGACGGATTCCGGCAGATTCTGAAAACGTGGAACAATTCCAAAGAAGTCAGACATAACCAGAGCGGAAAATGCATTTGCATCTACTTCCAGCGATTGCAGATTGTACTGTTCGACGCTAATTTTATCGCTTGCTTGGTATCCTTTCAGGTCTGCACCGTTGGCGATCTGATAAGAATGCCGCAGCTCGTGAGAGATCGCAAAGAACAGCTCAGGCGATACGGTCACATCATTCCGGACCAATACCGCATCCGGTGTTAATGCTGCTATTTGTGTACTGGTCCGCATTCGATCAGATGGAACGAATTTAATAGCTGGTACAGATATATCCAATATATTGCAGACCTCCCGAGCGAATTTGATGCAGATTTGCTTTTTATCCATGTTCCTAATCTCCTTTTATGAGTGTATAATACCATGGATCGGACAAAAATGGAATTGAATTTATATTTTAATCGTGATATGCTAAATACGATTATAAGCTTGTATTTGACGGTTTAAGGCATTTTATTTAATAGGCGAGCAAATTATCAAATATGCTTAAAAGGCATCAAATTCAGTCGCATACGAACGCACAGCGATATCACGGCTCATTATTATAGTATTATTCACACAGCAAAATCGCATCAAAAAAGGACGCTGAAATTGACTCATTTTTCAGCATCCAGATTTTAGACCTCCTGAAAAAGTACCGACATCTTTTTTGCGGAAACTCTTCCGGGAGATTTTCTTGCCCTAAAAACGCCCTAAAAACGCCACCCTTCGGACTTTTGGAACGCAATAGTAAATTGCCACATTGGACAGAGCTTTTTAATTCTCCGCTATACTTTTCCTATAATCATTTCTTTCTTGCATCAACTGCTCAATATTGGATTTTACTCCACGCTTTGCATCTGAAACCCTCATGTGAATTTGTTTCTGCTTTCTCCTGCAATAATCACTGCAAAGATTTGTTGCAACATCAGAATGAAACTGTTTTCCGCAGTATACACAGATTTTAAGACTATTCTTTCGTTTCTCTATCTTTTTATCATATTGACCTGATTCTATATTATACCTCTGCTTATGATCTCTCTGCCATTCCAATACCGCCTCACGTTGGCATTCATCTGAGCAATATTTTTGACGACCGGAATTTACTACATATTCCACACCACACCATTCACATTTTGCGACACTCCCGATCGGTCTTGCAGTTCCTTTCTCTCTGTGTCTCTTTTCGGCATCCCTTTTCCTTACGACCCTACAGTTCGGGCAGTAAAACGCCCTTGGTCCACCACTAAACTCGGCTCCACACATCTTGCACGTCCTGATTCTCATTACATCAGACTTTCTTTTTTTTGCACATTCGTCACAGTACAATTTATCGAGATCGCCATAGAAAGCCTTACCACAGTCAATGCAAGCTCTTTTTGTCCTATTCTTCATTAAAAATAGACACCTACCATTCTTCTTCGTCAATCAACCCAAATATCTTTTTATCCTTTCGGAAGTCCTCTTTAAGTAGTCACTCTTTTCTCCTGATTCATTCGCATTATCGCAATAGTACGATATCTCTTTCAGCATATGCCGCCTGTTATCATCCTTTTCCTGATCCACGTCCAATTCTTCGCCCATGAGTCCGGCGATAAGCAAATTAACCTTTAACTTATAATCATCATCCATCATAGCATCTTTAATTAAAACTGTCACATTTCGCATTTTTGTACCTCCATTTTAAAACACTCCTTAACCTATATATACTACATCACATTGATTCCCGATAGTCAAGCGTTTTCACGAAAAAGCAGATGACCGCTTATCAATCATCTGCCTCAGTACACTTTATTCCACTATTCCAGTTCTAACATCTATTCCATGTCTACGCAGTCACTCATCTGGTTCTTCCTTTAAATATGCTCTTTGCTGCCTGGTTACAGCCTCATACGCTGGAGTCTTGAACCTCCTCAACGCTTCTATTGGCGGTCTTGTCTTCTCAAGCCGTTTATAATGCGTCTGAAAATTATTGTCCATTTCAGCTGGACAACTTCTTTCTTCCGTACTTCGTTTCATGAAAAATCACTCCATTCTTTTGATGCAAGCCAATCTTCATAGCCTGTATGCCCTTTGCAGCACGTTTCTTGTGCTATACAGTCGGAGCAGCATCTTGTTATTTCGCACAGCATATCAGCCAGTTCCTTGTCTGTCGCTTTCCTGATGCGGTCAGCATTTGTCATTTTCTCAGACACTTCACAATGCCTCCAATTCTTTTTCATACTCTGATTTTTTCTGTTTCATCCAGTCACACAACTCTTTCTGGAATCGGACTGACTGTCCGTAATTGTAAGGGAATGAACTGGATACGCACAATCCGTCCCCGCTTTCCTTCTCTTTAATTAAAATCCTAAGACTTTCAATGTCTCTTTCCAATTCTTTTGCCTTATCTAAAATGTCTTTAGTCATTACCTGCCCCTCTCCTTTTCCACTAATTCAAATCTGTATTTCTGCTGCACGTCCGGATATTTTACATGATCGACCTCGCTCACAAACATTCCATAAGGTCTGCACCAAATTGCTCCGTCCTCACATTCGTATACTACATAGAATTGTCCCGGTGCTTCTGTATCCTGGCTGACTGCGATCACTTTAACCGTATGCCCTTTGAAATGTCTGTAGATCTTACCAATCTCAACTTTCCTGTCGTTATCTACTGGAACTTTTCTCTTGAAATGCTTCTCGCATTCCGCAAGATCGCAGTTGCCGTAATTCAATGGATTTTCATCACTCCAACGTCCAATATCTGCTTCTTCTACATGGATGTGCTGGTTTATCATCCCATCTAAACCGAAACTGATTTCCGCAACAACCTCACTCGCATCAATATCTCCCTCAACGTCCACCAAATATCCGCTTACTTTAAATATCTTTGCCATTGCTATTCTCCTTATCTTCTAACAGTTCAGGATCGTCATAGATATTGCCAATAACTTCCCAATCCTCACTTACCCAACACTCCATCAATTCTGTATTCCCATCAGATATTCCTCTAACACAAGATGATGGATTTTTGTGTGTATAAATCATAAAAGAACAATTCGCAAAAATAATCTCTGCGTAATAGTTGTATTCTTCATCATGACAGAATGGATATTGAAATCCTCTTAATATATCTCCCTCAAAGATTTTCTTTCCGTTCTTGTCGGTCAGTCCTGTGTACTGGCAAATCGTATCCGGTTTAACATCCGCAAAATCAATTGCATTAATATCCCATTCATCACAAGCCGTTCCTTTGTATTCATTAATCACCAAACCACCTACAAAAACGTGCCTAGGTTTTGGGTAGCCATCGTCAAACAAATATCCATCTACCCATTCGCCATCGTCTATTTTCTTCGCTCTAAAAAGAATCTCTCTATTCATTTATTCCACCGCCTTTCACGATCTCGATCGCAGTTGCAATCCCGCTCGCATATCCTTTTGCCGAATCGAACTGTAATGGATTTTCTCTTGCACATCTTTGTTTTTCTTCGTCAGCAAGCTTCAATTCTTCTTCCAACTGCTTCAGAACCTTGTCCACATCATAGGCTGTATTATACAATCTCAAAATCTTAATTTCCTTATTGCAGTCAACAATATTTTTTTGTAATTGCACAATTTTTGCTTCAATGTCATATAAAGTAGTATCTGCATCTGTTTTTCTCTGTTCCCATCTTGCAATCTCTGCCATTGCTCTAGTCATTTCTTCACTCATTTTTTCAATTTCTGCATCAGCATCAATCAGTCTCATCTTCTTCACTCCCATTCACTTTTCAACATATCTGCCTTAATCAGTCCGTAGATTATATCCAGTGCTGTTCTTTTGTCACTGTACCGGCAATTTGCATTTTTATGTATCCGTGGATCACTCTTATCCCAATCCATCATGGCAAAATGTATGTCGCTCACAAATAACATCTTACATCCTCTTGCCACGCAGAGATAATAGCATTCTGCCTGCTTCGGAAGTCCTCTACACCGTTTGAATCCGAACTTCTCAAACTCACTGGCTTTTACTTTTGGTTTCAGCATCTTTTCCTCCTTCATCTTCGAAGCTCTTCGCTTTTATCTCAATGAATTCATTTGCATTTCTTCGAAGATTTTCTCATAACCTATCTGTTGATCGCGTTCTTTCAGATGCTCAACACGGTTATTCCATTTCTCAACAGCTTCTTCTTTGGAATTCGCTCCATGTACCGCATAGCAATCTTCCTCGGCTGTGTCTATTGTTGTTCCGTGTATTCCATCGTAGTGGCAGTATCTCGGACAGCCAGCCGACCATCCGAAATAAAATCCGTCTGCCACATCTCTTGAAAGATATGCTTTCGCTCCACATCTAGGGCATGGTTTTAATTCTTCCATCAATTGTCCTCCTTATACGGTTCCGGCAATGGCATCCAGGCAATAATTACTCTTGTTGAATACTCATAAATCCCTTCAAAAATACCATTTCCTGCATATCTTAATTCTGTTACTGTGCCATCTGAAAATTGTGCTATTACATTCATTGCATTCTCCGGCAGCCTCTCACTGCATGGAATCCACTTACTTTTTTCTCTCAATGATTTAAGTTCTTCCAACCAATCTGCGAGTTGCCTGTGTTCTTTCTGACATTCTTCGCATACATATTGATTTTCAGACATTTCTTTTGCATGAGCAATTGCTTCTTCCAGTGTCATCATACTTCCACCTCTTCATCTGCTGGAAACTGGAATATAAATCCAGATGTAAGCAATTCTTTTGCAATTTCCATATCCACAAGCGTATCTCCCTTTGGAATAATACGTCTGTTGTATTCCGCTGTTGCATAATGCTTTCTGCACATCTCCATAGCTTTGATTCCTTTTTCTTCCGTGGAATACTTAGCCATTATCATAAAAGCATCACTTAAAAGGTCGCTCAATGAAAAAGCAATTACTCTCCCATCACCTAAAGCTTGTAACGTTGTTTCTCCGTAAGGCAAATCAAATTTTTTGTCCTGGCTAATGATTCTCATAACTAACTCCACCTTTCGTATTCCATGCACACATATCGCAATTCTTAGGGCATACATTTGCCTTTATTGCTCTTTTGCACATCTCCATTTTCAATTCCCTATCATCCTTAATGTCCTTAATGAATCCGAGTTTCCTCAGGATTCTATGAATCAGTGATTCTTTCTTCATCTTCATTCTCCTTTACATAATCCGGGCAGTCTACCGCATATTCGTAGCTGTCCAGAGAATCACAATACATATCGCAGCATTCATATTCTCCGCATTCCAGACAGCAACAGGCGTTCTTCTTATCTACTACACATTCAATTCTGCATCCCATCATTATTCCCCTTGCTTATATTCGCATTTAATCTGTCTAGCTGACACGATCATGTTCACAAAATCACCTGCATGGTTAATCTCAATGTTTGCCGGAATGCCGTATTCATCAAACATCTTAATTTCATAATGCTCATCTGCTTCATCTGCTAATTCCAACGCATCTGTGAAATTGTTTTCTTCGTCTGGAAAGCCATCCAGAATATCTCTTATTTCATTCTCAATATTTGACAACAACGAAATCATAGGTACATTGACCGTCCTCTGTGAAATCACAATTCTTCTTGTGCCATCTCCACAAGTCAGAAGCAATTCGTATTCGCACTCATAATAACCATCCACCAAAATCGCATTTTCCGGGAATTCGTCTGTCACCGTAGGCTTGTTTTTACTGCTTTCCTGGATATCATACGGCACATAGTAATCAATAACGTGCTTTTCTTCCAAAGTTTCTCGGCTAAAAACCGTATGCTCTTTTTCCAGCAATGTGACATTCTCTCTAAATCTATCAAATTCATCCGTATTGCCATTCTCATTATCTACCTTGAAGAACGACTCAAGTTCGCCTGTATCAATATTCTTTCTTCCGATTCTCTCTGTATAAATGTCCGGGATTGCCGTTCCTCTACAATTAAGTTCGATTTTATTTTTAAGTACCAATCCTTTAGATTCTAAATCTTCTCTTGCTATTCCTGTTAATTTCATAATTCGTTCCTTTCTCCTTAAAAATGGGTATAAAAATACCAACCACCGAATACTGATGGTTGGTAAATTCTAAATAATTTCTGCTTTGTGTAGAAAAGAATTGGAATTTTTTATATAGCATTCCTTTCTGGCTTTGAAAGAAATTTTACCTACTTTCTGATAAGATGTGCAACTTATATTTACAGTCAATTTCGTTTTTACGTTTTCACATATAGCATCTATATCAAAGCCTATACATAATTGTTCTGCTGTTTTTAATATATTCTCAGCTTTCTCATCTTGCAAATCAAAATTTATTATTAAGTGTTCTTTATCTTCATATTGAAAATTAACATTTTTTTCTTTTTCGTATTCTTTATAAAATTGTTTTTCTTTTTCTCTCGGATGCTCAATATCATATATGGACAAATGTTTTATTTTCAATTTTGAAATCATAACATTTGATAACAATTTTAATTCCATTTCAATAAAAATGTCATCAACTTCTCGTGTACCAGGATTTAGAAAATCAATCTTTACTTTTTGTTCATTATTTACAACAAACATGGCTTTATTGTTTGAAATTTGTGTTCTATCATTTTGTCGTTTATTTGACAGATACACTGTCATACTCAACATGAATGTCACACAAAATGTTAATACAGTTCCTATATACGCCAACATATTTCCTGCTGGAATAGTTACTTGAGACCACCATGACTCTGTAGGAATTATATAAACAAAATGAATAATCGCAGTAGGCACTACTATCAATCCCAAAAACACGCATATAAAAAATATTATCGGATGTTCGTCAAAAAATCGTATTATCTTTTCTAGCATATTTCCTATCTCCTATAATAAATGATACGAAAATTATACCATTCCAACCATCAATATTCAATTGTCAAGGTGCTGTTATTTGTTTTTAATCAATCCCATCATAAAGATTTTCAGATAATTCAACTTCCCTTTCGTCCAGTTCTCTTATTGCTTCAATAATCTTCATCTTCGTTTCTCTGCAAGGGAAATATCCGTATTTTGCATATCTCAGCATTCTCTCAAACGTACTCATTGGATACGGAATATTTCCATCTGTCACTAACCTCTTCATATGCAAGTGCTGAAAGAAATTTTCTGTATACATTACACGGTATTCGATATGTGTTTTGATGTCTTCATTGAATGGATCCGGCTCTTCTTCACGCTCTGCGCCTGTTTCATCCTCTATGATTGCTTTGTAGTACGCAAATTTCGTAATGCTAAAATCAAACTGGCTTAATATTTCTTCTGGTTTTCCAAAAATCTTTGAACACAATTCAATCCTTACGCCTGTTCTTATATGCTTATACGCCTTTACATTGTCGTTCTCGTAATAGAACGTATACTCTTCACTCCGTTTATCATCGCCCTCATATCCGGGAGTCATTGAGTCAAAATACTGAACTGCATCTTCGTAATCAGATTCGCTCTCGAAAAACATATCAATGTCTTTTACATTCTCTTTATTGAAAATGTTTTTGAAACAGCCACCACAAATGAATCCGTTATGTCCTATCATAAATTCATCTAACCAGTTCAATATCCAAAAATTTCCTCTATCTTCTCGTGTAAACATTGCTTTTCTCCTTTCAATTACTGATATTTCGCTTATTATTCTTTGTACTTCTGCAAAATCTCTGTAATTGCTTTCATGTGATCTGCTGCTTCCATCAAATCTTCATCACCAATCGAATCAAGACCGTATTTCCTATTAAAATCCTCAAACGCATATCTTCCATCTCTAAATTGTTCAAACATGATAGCTAATTCATTTTCTTTTTCCGAATTTTCATCACACTCATAAAAAATTTCATTTTTGTCATGTTCTCCAAACTTATCAGTAAAGAATTTTGTCCGCTTTGGAGTGATTCTTGTGATTTTTGCCGGAGTAATTAACTGATGCCGGAATGATGAACGCCATCCACAACTCACGTCTCTCGCAACACCAACAATATCCCCGACTTTCAATGTGTCTTTGTCTATCTCTTTTAATTTAATGTTCATCAATTCTCATCCTTTCCGCAATCGCTTCGATCACATTTACAGTAACTCCATTTCCGGCTTGCTTGTACAACTGACTGTCAGAATTTACAAACGCAGCTTTTTCAAAATAATCATCCGTCCACCCTTGCAGTCTGAAACATTCTTTCGGAGTCAATCGCCGGATTGCTATGTAGCATTGATATTTTTCATACCAGACAGCATATACGGTCAGTTCTTCCGACACTTGTACGAAAATCCCTTGATTGCAACTGGTATCAAGCGTATTTGCTATGTCATGCCCTACTCTACCTCTTCTCGTTTTACTTCCTGGTACAGCCAAATTTACGCTATCAACACCAACTCTGCATTCCGAATATCCTTGTTTTGTCGCTTCTGTTACTTTTACTGCAAGCTGATTATCTTTATTGACGGTGGACAATGTATTCACTACTCCATCATCTCTGACTTCGCTTTCGAGGAATTCATGTCTGGAGATTTTGATGTTTCCAGCTTCATAATCTTTGCGGATTTCTTTTCCGTAATCACTACGAACATTCCGTAGTACTCCGATCGGCTCTATTCCTACTCCATGTCTATCCTGTCCCGTAAGCGTAAACATTGGTTCTCCGTCTTCCTTGAATCTCCGTCCGTTCTGACGTTTTTCTGCCCTATCTGGTGTTAATACCGGAATAGCAATTCCGCTATCTTGCCCTGCGTGGTTCGATGCTCCTTTGTGATATCTTGCCTTCAGGCATCGTGCCTGCTCCGTCATCTTCGAGCCTTCATGACACAAGTCAATGAAGCATGGCAAGGCACCATGTTGCCTTCCGCCGCCTTGACAAGTGCTTAATGCTTCTGTGATTCCATCTTGTGCAAATACCTGCGTATTTCTTCTGTAACCGTCCCTGTGACCTATTATTTGAATACTATTTTCTCCGTCTGCTCTTTCGACAGGAAATACTTTTGCGGTACTTCTCCCTCTAAGATGTCCGATAATGAAACACCTTTCTCTGTTTTGTGGGACTCCGAAATCTTTGGAGTTGAGTACTTGCCATTCTGCATCATACCCTGCTTGTTCCATTTCAATGAGCAGTCTGGCGAAATCCCATCCTCCATTAACACTAAGCAGATTCTTAACGTTCTCAATGAAAAGGTAAGTGGGTTTATCTTCTTCTTTGAGCTGTCCGATAAGGTACATAACTCTGAAAAACAAGCTTGAACGGTTTCCTTGAAATCCAAGTTGCTTTCCGGCAACTGAGATATCTTGGCAATTGTGGACAATTGCTCCGTTTGCAACATATGAGTTGTCTTCTTCAACACTGATGTTATACACTGTTCCAAAATCATCAGATTCTGTTGGCTGATACAATTCTCTGCAAACATATCTTGCACGATAATGTCCTTTAACTGATTTACTAGAGATTCGGAATGTATATGTATCTCTTTGTCGGCATTCCCTTCCTTGGATAACACATTTTTCATCTCTTCTAGTGTAGTAAACAGCTGGAACAGATTTTCCAAGTCGCTGTGCAATGATGCACATGCCAAGAACGAGTGCTGCGCTGGTTGATGTTGCTTCTTCTCGATCACTTCTTCCATCACCGGACATATATCCATCGAAGAAGTATTTTGCTTTCTCTCGTGGCAAACACAATGCTTCTCTTGGAACTCGTTTTCCATGTGCGTATTTTCCGAACTTTTCAAGGTATTCGTATAATTGGTTATTGCACACATGATACTTTCCACAAGTTCGTTCTTTTGTGTAAGTTCCATGTAGTTTCGCTTCTCGCAATCGCTGTTCGAATTCTGCCCTCTTATCATCGCTGATTGCGAACACGATTCTTCCTCCACTTGGTCTGTCTTTTCTTTCAACTCTCCACCCATCAGCAAGATAACGTCCGATAATCCACCACATTTCCTTGCTGTATCCATCGGATTCTGCATCAGGCAAAACCATTGTGGAATACCAACTGTCATCAAGTTGTTCCACTTTTTTGAATTCCATTGGCTGATCTGGTTTAGTGACATAATACGGATGCTCTGCCGTGGTTCTTGTTGGCAATATTCCGAATCCATTGACATCCCAGAGTCTTGCTCCGTCCCTGTGCATTGTTGCTGTGACTTTTCTCCATCTTCCTTTGTGCGTAAGGACTTTATCTCCGACAGATACATCTTCAATTGGGATATATCCTTTTTCTGTAAGAATATAAGTTCCTTTGGCAAAACATGGGAATCCGAAACACCAACAGTCTGCTTTCGGAATGTCTCCGGTATACACTCGTCTAATGTCATTTGCGTACCATTCTCCGTTTCTGTATTCATCTTTTAAAATCTCCTTTTGTCGCTTTTTCAGTGGTAATTCTTCCAGTACTTTTCTCTGCTCATCTGTCAGAAGATGCATGGATATGTAGCTTGCAGTCGCAAATTTATCAAATTCACAAAAACCAACACACTCATGTCCAGCAAGTTCCATTCCCTTTCGGAAACCACCTATTCCGGCGAAAAAATCTATAAATTTCACTGTGTACCTCCGATAAAATCAGTAATGCTCATCTGCGGATCTACTTCAACATTCAACATCTCATTTTTCGCTTTACTGTAAAAATTTCGATCAATTTCAAATCCGTAAGCACTTCTACCTAAATTCCTTGCAGCTCGCAATGTGCTACCGGAACCGCAGCAAGGATCAATAACCACATCCCCCGGATCCGTAAATATCTGGATCAGTTGCTCCAACACCTTAACCGGCTTCTGTGCTGGATGGATTTTAGGTATCTCTTTCCCGTCCTTTTCCCACTTAAACCAGTTAAACACCATATGTCCGGTACCTCGAATCGTCTTACCGTTTTCGTCAAATTTTGCACCGTTTCTAAATTTCGGCAACTTATCCCGGTATAATACCAGTGCATATTCCGTAGCACCCACAACACGCATGTTTGCTTTCAATACCTGTGGGCTATAATTTTTCACGAATACAAGCGGTATGTAATTATTAAAACCATGTTTCTTAGCTGCATTGATCAATGTACTCATCTGCTCAAAACTGCAAAATACAATCATGCACGGTGCATCAGAACTTCTTCCACGTCTACCGGCTTTCTTTGGCTCTTTCTTCAACATCTTCGAGCAGAAGTGGAAGTATTCATATAAATTGAAATTAAAGTCAGAATTGAATGCTGCTTTCTTTGCAAGTTTGCTTTCACCGTTTTTGTTATCCCCACCTACATACCACATTGGATTGCTTCCATAGAAGTTGCTTCCAACATTGTATGGCACATCTGCTATAATCAGTTGCGCTTTCGGTATTCCATAACGGCGAAAATTTTGCATCGAGTCTCTATAGATTTCACATTTCATACTCTTTCCCATCTCATGCCTCCTGCCGTTTTCGCAATCCCAGTAATTACATGGTTAATACTACCAACGTTAATTCCGGTTAAATCACTTGCTTCTTTGCATGAACTATAAACAACTCCGGTATCGACGCATTTTATTGGCTTGCAATTCCGTGCCTGCTTAAGAACGTTGTAGGAATGCTTTATATTTTCCCCATGCGAAGTCCATTCCAAATTTTCTACATAATTATTTCTTTTATTTCCATCCTTATGATTTACGTCCCTAAACTTTTCAGGATTGTCTAAAAACGCTGATGCAACCAATCTGTGAACTGTACATATCTTTCTTTTTGCGTTTACGCTTATACTAACAATTGGATAGCCTCCGTTTTGTATTCTTTGTGCAAGCACACGTCCTTTCATAAAACTGGTTACGTTTACACCTCCATTCCCAATCTTTGATATCTTTCTGTCCAAAGACCGGATATTTCCAAGATTCGATGCCTGATAAAATCCTTTGTACTCAGGTATATCTTTCCATATTTCACACTTTATCTTCTTCCTTCTCTGTTCCATATTTACTCGGAGCAAAGGATCCTTTCATGCTGGCCAGCAAATCTCCTGCTCCTTTCTGTAATTTATCTCTTAATCAAGTTCCGCCATTAGTCATCATCTTCCTCACAAGATTCAAAGAGTGGAGAAGAAAAGATACAAAATGGGCGAACACCGCCGCTGCCGTTGCTGTAATTACTGCTGAAATAGCCGGACGGAGAAACAATACGAACCCATGAAGTATCGTTATTGCATTTTGTACTGTCAGGAGTTAAAGTCCACCACCAATATTTTTCATTTGGAATTAATTCACGATATTTTCTGTACTCATCAAGACTAATAATCGATACCTTATCTTCACATGATCCATATTCCTTCTGTCCGTCTAATGAGGTTAACACCCTCTCGAATGCAACTACATGATCTTCTCCAATTTCATCAACCAGCTTTTCATAGAATTCTTTATTGAGATATTTTCTAATACTGCTTTCCTTCCAATCATTGTTTGTCCCAAAATTAAAAGAATCTTTTATTCTTTCGGCTAAACAAACAATACCTTTATCTGTCCTATCCAGCATTTTCCATGTAAGTCCAGCTAATTCGAACGTGTCTCCAATTTCAAGACTACGAAATTTTTCACCCTTTAACTCTGATTTTATTTCACGTAATTCATCTTCTAATTTTCGTACTTTTTCTTCTAAAATTTTATTTGTCATATCTTCAATCTCCTTTATTCATCCACTCAAACGCTTCTGCAGCATTGCGAAATGTTCTTGCTGCACACCAATTGCATATCAGTTTGTGTCCACAGTTACTCATACTGTTGTTAATACAAGCTGGTTCTCCGCAGATCACACAGCGAAAACGGTTCTCGCTAGAACGTTTCAAGCCTGTCTTATTAAACACTTCAAGATTCTCTCTGTCGATGCTTACATAGTCCTCATGTACTTTAACGTCCATCACTTCACCTCATTCGCAAGCTGGAATCCCATTCTCGCTGCATTTCTAAGGTTGTCCTTAATCAGCGACTTATTTGGCTGTCTGTTGGAACACAACCATTGCATGTCTCGGTCATCCTCCCAGTCTTTGGCATTCCATTCGTCCAAATACTCACACTCAGCTTTCGCCACCTGTAAGCATTGAATCATGTAATCTATCTTTTCTCCTGTGTTCATCATTGCTTCACCTCGTATCTAAATTCCATAAGCGAGAAGAATTTCCCATCGTGATTTTCACAGTAGTTTTTCAGCACATCCATGCAAGAATCACTATTTCCAATTTCTTCTTCATGCACGATTTTTCTTTCTTCATCCACTACAAGGCAATAAATTTTCTGTGTAACCTCAACCACTTTCTTCTCATGGTCTTTCTTAAACTGTTTGAGGATTTCAATCACTTTGTCAGGATGTTCTCTTCTGTAAGCCGAACAAAACGAATATCTAGATTCTTTAACGAGTTTTCCTAACTCGCAATTTTTGCACTCTCTTGCGCACATATCTGCCAATACCTTGATTGCTTCTTCTGCTGTCAGTTCTTCCTCTACTGGTTCAAACATTTCGTCTGTCCAACTATACACGTCCTTGTAAATTTCATAGAAATCACTATGAACAGTACGAATCGTTGCGATTTTTCCACTTTTTTCAACCATTTTACTCACAGCCGGATAACAACCATATCTTTTTCCAACCACTAAATCTTTTCTGACTCTTACCTTATCTCCTGCTTTGTATTTCATTACTTACCTCGTTTCTCTTTGCAAAGTCTCTCTATTTCATCAAGGATTGCTAGACATATGCTCTTCGCAAAACTTGTTTTTCCATTACTTTCGTAGATTTTATGAATCACCTCTGACATTTCGCATTCAATATCATCAGAAAAATCTCCATGTTTCAGAAATTCATTGAATGCAAGCCAATTCTGCGTAATCACTTTGTAATACTTTTTTCTTTCTTCTTCCGTCATATTCTCACCTACTCAAACGGAATCTTTAGTTGATCCGCCTCGCTGAATCCGTCTTGTTTCGCCCATCCATACTCTACGGTTAAATCATCATTTTCACCGTAAATTCTCTTGGATCGCTCATCATACATGACGAGAAATCCTTTTGTATTGATTTTCCCAAACAATCTATTTTTCGGGACTGTGACTCTTCGATACGCATTGCTCAATTCGTTATCCTTGCTGTATCCAATCACCAGTGAAGCAAGATTTGATATGTCTCCTGCACCGCTGATTTCGTCTGTCTCATTCGTGGAAAAATTGTTCTTCCTCTTATGAGCTACAAGCAAAATCAATACATCGAATTGCAATGCCATCCTCGCAAGTTTTTTCACAAAAAGACTTTGCTTTTCGTACTTATCAGTTCCTTTTTCTGCATCTAAATCAATCGCAGTCATTAAATTATCAATCAGAACAACATCTATTCCGTATTGTAGAACCGTTTGCTGTACGGTTTTGCACAGATCCTCTTTCTCATCTCCATCGACAATCGAACTGTCATAAATAAACGCTTTTCCTCGATACCAGGCATTAATCAACTCTTGATTCTGATTGGAAATCTTTCTTGAAACATCTCCAAATCTGTTTGTTGTTTCGATGATGTGCTGCGGACCGGCTATCTGAAAATCAAGCCACGCTTTAAACAAATAGTTTGGAAGCTCACCGGAATAAGCAAACACCTTATGTCCGGTCTCAATCGCCCTGCCTACAATCTGACTTGCAAGTGTTGACTTTCCCTCACCCGGCTTTCCAGTAATAAGAACTACACCGCCAAAAGGAATGCCACCGTATAACAGGCGATTGCACTCGTTGACCGTAGAGTCCAGCTTTTTCAAACTGTATATATCAACGTCCTGCACGTCAGACAGCTCTTTAACACGCCTCACAGGCTCAAATTCGGCATTTTCTACCGCTAGCCGAACATCTTCATGTCCATGCTTCATTAACAGCTCATTTGCGTCTTTACAGCCCTTATAGTCCTCTTCCCGGACGTGTTTAATCTTGTTTGGAAATCTTCCCTTCAATTCCGGTAGCAATGTCATATGCCCTTTTTCAAAATCTCCAAACACTACAATCTCTTGGAATTTGTTCACCCAGTCAAAACAATATGGAATCCAGGTAAATCCCTTTGCTCCGTTCGGAACGCTCACGGCATTCTTTATACCGGCTGTCGCTACGGAAAGGCTATCTAACTGCCCCTCCGTAATCACAAGCCTTGTGAAGTCCTTGCATTGCTTCATCCCAAACAATATCGGCTTACAATCGCGTTCACACCATTCCTTGTTCTTATCTACTTCCTTGTTGAAGTCGGTTTTGCGGTATTTGACGAATTGCATCTTCCCATCTCCGTCATAGAACGGAAATACGAGTATGTTGTCATGATCCTTTTGAGTGGTAATTTCATACTCATGAGCAACCTCAGCAGATATTTTTCTGCTTTCCAAGTAAGCAACTGCCGGCTCTTTTGGAACAATCGGCTTGTCCGGTGTCTTCAATTTCCTGTATTGCTTTTTCGGCTGGTAATATTCCATTACCTGCTGCCCCAAACTGAAATCAAAATCTCTTGCAAGACTGATCATATTTCCGGTAACACCGCAGCTCTCTCTCAAACATTTAAACTGACCGGTTGACAGATTAATGGAAAAAGTGTTCTTGTCCTTTTTATCTCCACCGTGACAATACGGACAGAACCTTGTGAATTTCAATTCATCACCGTGTTGTCTTGCAGGCTCTCCAACATATCGGGCGAAATCAAAAGCATCTTCCGGCTTAAATTTGTAATACATCAAACACCACTCTCCTGAATTTTTTTCAACCAATCAGGATGTTCGCTTAAGATTCCATAATCAAGTCCTTGTCCATCGTAAATAGCACCCGCATCTTCTAACTGCTTGCGGAAACTCGATTCCAAACAGGAAAAACGGTCACAAGGTTCTCTTGGTTTTTCTAAGTCCTCCGATTCCTGCCCCCAGTTTTCATCCAAATAATCAACATACCCACTGTTGAAAAATGTGCTTCCGTGCATCCAATATTTACGATCTCTACCGCTGTCACTCATATCTTTCAAGAATCGATCAACACAACGTCCAATCTGATCGTATCCGATTTTTTGAAGTGCTTTCTTCCTTGATGTTGATACCTGCCCTTTCCCTTTTTTGATTGGATATAACTTCCAAATAGATTCAAAGAAGTCATCAAGTGATTGTTCATCGTGCAGTTTTTCTGCACTATATATACTATTCTTTTCTTCTCTATTCTTCTCTATTCTATTCTGGGTATCCAACCGGTTACAAACTGGTATACCAAGCGGTAAAACGTCCGAAGATTCCACGGCATTTCTAAAGGAATATCTGCCATTCGGTTGCACTGTTAGATGTGATTTTTCTTCCTGGTAAATCGTTTCCGTGTATCTGTCTTTCCTCAAATAATTATTAATTCTCCAATGCTTGATTACACAGATCCCGTCTGGAAACTGTATGACAAATGATTTCGCAACAAGCAGATCGTAATCATTCTGATTTGCACCGATGATCTTCATTACCTTTTTAGCGTTGTTCAAAAATCCATCATCATCAGCTCTCATAGATAGGTGGAAATACAATGCTTGTGTTGATAATGGCATTTCTAAGAAAGCATCTGAATCAACAATTTGTTTGGAGAACATTCTTTTTTCTGCCAACTATTCCACCTCCCGTTGAAGCAGTTCAATAACTTTTGCTCCCTGTTCAGAGTTACTGCAAAATACGAACTCTACTCCGTACTTCTTCTGCATAGTTTTACACGCTTTCATGAGCGTTTCGCCTTTAGTTGCGGCAGGATACCTCTGTGTACGCCTATATATTGGATTTCCGCTCTTGTAATGACCAATCACATCATCTGTACGCTTCATCACAAAAAGTCTCGGATTTTTCCATCTATAAAGCTCGTCAAGAGATCGGATTGTCCGATTGTAAATATCTTTTGTTCCCGGAATCAAGCCACCGGCATTCTGTACCAACACATACAGCTTAATTCCGTTGTTCTGAGCCAGTATGCATTCATCGCGGAATCTTGCGTGCTGTTTACCGCAGATATCCCCCACAAGTTCCTGAATATCTTTCTTTGTGTCAACAGTCACATTGTACGTTCCGAGGAAATCCATTTTTTTTACCGGAATCCCACGTTCTTTCTTCCGGTTAATTACATCCGCAACCTTTTCGTTGGCAATAATGTAATCACCACATGGAAGAGGCATAGTCAGGACCTCAATTCCTTGCTTTTGCCAATAATTCTCTTTGGCAGTATGTTTACCTTTCTGCTGCCCTTTATCGCTAATTAGTATCAGTTTTCTCACCTGCCTTAAGTTCTTTTCTTCGTAAATATCTCTGATGTTCCCGCTCCTTTACCGGTATTTTCTTCGGACACCACTGCGGACAGCACGTCACTTTCTGCAAAATCAACCGCATTTCTGGGACGCACAGTCTCTTAAAACCTGTACCCTTATCTAATTTGACAAGGGTACATTCATTGCATTCGTCACAATGAGGAAGTGATTCTGCCACCTTGCTTCTATAATCCCTCTGCTTCTGCCTATAAACTTCAGGATTCGCATTCCAGCGTCTTCTCTTAAGAAGAGCATTTACGTTATCAACAATGCAATCCTCATATTGGCATTCATAGCAATTTGGATACGAACAGTCCTTTTTTCCAGCCATTCCGCTTCTCATTCTTTCTCCTTATATATTCTTCACGGCTTATCCCATCCGTCATATTAACGTCCACCCTCTCACCGGCTAAAGTGCCATTGTATTTGCAATCAGGATATGGACACTGAAAGCAATCGGGATGGCAACAATACTCCGGTCTTACTCCGCTCGACATTTATTTCTCCTTAATTAAACGGTAATTCTTCATCCATTCCATCCGGGATACTCATAAACCCGTCTGATGCCGGAATTGATCCACTTCCTGCTGACTGCTGATTCTGCTGATTGGCTGCTTTGCTTTCTGCAAACTCCTGTTCTTCCACAACTACATCTGTTGTATACACCTTGTTTCCGTCCTTGTTTGTGTAGCTTCCGGTCTGAATACGCCCTGAGACAGCAACTTGCATTCCTTTGCGGAAATACTTCTCTGTAAATTCAGCCGACCGTCCAAAGACAACACAAGGAATAAAATCCGCTGTCGGCTCTCCATCTTTCTTAAATTTTCTGTTTACAGCAAGTGTATATCTTGCAACCGCTGTAGCATTGTCTCCCTGTGAATATCTCACCTGCGGATCTGCTGTCAATCTCCCCATTAAAACTGTTTTATTCATCTATGTAGTCCTCCTTATTTAAGTAAATAAATAATCATGTTTACGATACTTAAGATTATTGCGAGCAAGAATCCTAAAAACGGAATTAAAAATCCTTTATTCTCAGTGTCTTTATACATGTAAAAATCAAAAGTCGCTCCCATAGCGTAAAAAATTATTAATAATATTTTGTAAATCATTGCTCCTCCTAGAATGGCGTAAGCCTAAACTCTTTCTCTGCACGCTTTTCGGCAATCCAAACATTCACATCTGAGTCAACCACACTTCGTATCTCGTCTTTGAACCGCTGCGGATTGCCGTTTCCTGCACTTAAGTGTATCAAGCCTATACTTCTTAGGCTTTTACTGTTTATGCTCTGTATGAGCCTTTTACACGTTTGTAATTCCATATGCCCAGTAAGCACATGGGAGAATTTAGCCCCATCTTCTTCTCGGCTGATATAGTCCTCTGAGTAGTTGCACTCAATCAGTCCATAGTTGATTTCCATTTTTGAGAAATCGTACGGACAATACTCAGCATCCGTAATGAAAAGGATTCTTCCGTCAGGTGAATCAATCAACCATCCGTCACACTCCGTCTCTCCATGCGGTACACGGAACGGTATCACCGAAAATGAGCCTATCTGATAACGCCTCATACGCTGTAACCCTACAGTCTTTTCGCCCATTACTGTTTCAATGTCCGTCTCCACTTCATCGGATGTGTAAATCTTGATACCATACTGCATATACTGCTTGATGTACCCAACATGGTCTTTATGAACGTGACTTACCATGCATCCGCTCACCTTGGAAGTCTGATAGTCAATCGTTTTCAGCATATCTTTTGCTGGCACACCGCATTCCAGGAGAAGAACATCTTCCCCTGAAATCAGAGCATAACCATTTCCTTTTGAACCGGAGTTAATTGTTTTTACTACCACTAAAAACACCTTTCTTTTCTGATGTCATATCAACCGCCCATATTTGGACAGATGCAATCCCATTGATAATTTTCGAAGTGAAGTTCTTCATCTTTCAGAATTCTTCCATCAACAATTTCAATGTCCTGATTGAATTCCATCCCCATTTCAAAACCATGAATTTTCATATCAACATGATATTTTTCACATGTTTTCAGGAGTTCATCTGCTGAAATTCCCCATGCAAACTTGGAATCAAAGACTTCAACAAAGGTTTCATCATCTTCATATTCAGAAAGATAAACTTCTACACCTTTGACAAATCCCCTTCTTGTGTTTTCGATCCAACATGTTTCATTTGAATTAATATCGCCATATTCATCCAGCTGCAGCTTTGCTTTTTCTTCACCAAGGAATCCAACTGGACGTAAGCCTTCAAGAATAAATCTCGTCATATTTTCTTTTGTTCCACGAACTTTCAAACTTCCTTCACACCAATTTGGCATTTTATATGTACCTCTCTACTCACCGAAAAATTCCTTCCTAACATCGACCACTTCATACCTTGCGGCTTTCATCCTGAATGGCTTCTTATCGCCTTTACAAATAAATTGCCGACATATTTCTGGTCTGACTGGATAGATTCTGCATTTCTCTTTCAGCTTTGAATCGTCCATGAACGGGCAAGCCAGGTCGTAAACCTCTTTAGCTACTGGAAACAAGTGTCTGTAAGGCTTGATATCGTGAGCTTTGATGTACTGCTTAATCGTAATGATTTCTTTACTGGATAAAGGCAGGCATCTCGAACAGCACGCACCACACTGGCTACATTTTCCATCAACCGTCATGTCATAAGTGCCATTTTTCATACCCTCAATGGCATCACTTAACCACTTTGTTTGAGCTGTCATTCTTTTACAATCTCCACTTCATATCCAAGCTCTTTGCAGATTTCAGAAGCGGTCATTTTTCGTACTTTTTCACGATTCCAAATACAGTTACGTTCATCTGAAAGCATGATGCTAAATTTTCTTAATGCTGGCTTGAAAACTTTCATAATATCAAGGTCAGAATCATCCGGCCATGTCATATCACTTTTATGTGGATATCCTCCATCAAGCGACATATAGCCGTTCATTCCAATACCGTATAATTTTCCATCCTGATTGACAATCAAGTATTTTGTACCATCTCTTGTTTCAACAACCATTCCTGTTTTTAAATCTTTTAATTCCATATCTTTACTCCTTTGCAAAATCCGGCGTTTCTACCTCAACAGCTTCAGATTCAGCCACTACAGATTCATCTTCCACGGCAAATTCCTGTGAATTTTCGCTTTCCCTAACCTCTTCCTGTGCCGTCTTATATGTTTCATCCAACTGCAATAAGGAACTGGATGCCATGCTGTTAAGATTCTTCGGAAATTTCTTGATAGCATTGTTACGCATCTTTCGTACAATCATAGCTTCCGGTGTATCAAGCCACGCTGCACTGATATATGGCTTTGCAGCTTCACACCGCAAGATATCTTCCAAAGTTTCGCACTCACGGATGGCTGATAAAACTTCCTCTTTCCTTGCCCTGATCTGTTCTTTCTGTTTTGGAGTAGCTTTATAGCGATTCTCACAAATTCCAAACGTTTCATTCAGCAGATTATTCCTGATATGAGCGATCAGGTTCGTTCTCACCGGCTCTCTTTCTGCAATCAGATAATCAATCGTTCCATCTTTCAGCTTTACCGGATAAACAACCCTTACCGTCTTGTCTGACAGTCCTTTAGGAGTCCACTCCGCAGGCTCAATCTCAATTCCACGTCTGCGAGGATATGTAAAATCATCTCCTTCTTTTACGAGCCAAACCGGGTATACGGTGTCAATGTTATTTCCGAACTGCCGGAGCAAACTGTCATTTCCGTCTCCCTCAATCCCCATTTCAACAACCTTGCACCACTGACCGCCAATCTGCTTGTTTCTGAGCTGGAAATACACTTCTCTCGGCATTGCACTGGCGTTTAGCTTAAGACTCGCACACTGAGCCACGACCTCTCTCAGATTGGAAGTGTTGAGATTCCCCATATCTGCTTTATCATCATTTTGCACTAACTGGAAGATAGCTCCCATAGCGTTCATTGCACACTGTTTGGAATATTCATCATACTTAACACCATTCTGCTCAAAATCCCTTGAGACAAGACCAGTTATGGTATTTGTCCACTGACTCAAACCAGTTGTAAATTCCTGCTTCTGAGCAACTTCATTCTTCTCTGCCATTACTCTTCCTCCACTTTCCCATCAATCTTTTTCAGCTTCTCCCGGAAAGGAAGAATTTCCGTCTCTGGAACATCAACCGCAGTTACTACAGCTTTCGCAGTTCCAATAGAAACTACTTCTCCCGGCTTCACGATCACATCTGAACCGAACGTGTATTCACGCCCATGCTGAACGCCATCTTTCATATATCTGGCTTTGATATATAACATTAGTCCTACTCCTTTCATTCAAACACGTGTCTCAATAACGCCCATATCGCATCAGAAGCATCCATTCTCTTTTCTTTTTCCATAAAAACATCCTTGAGAACTTCATTTATCTCGCTTGCGATTTCATCATCAGGCTTTCCGCTTGCAAGAATGTTAAACACTTTCTCTCCTGCATCCTCTCCGAACTTATCTGCAAACATTTTTCTTACTCCACGACAAATCCCCTTAAATTCATTCATAGTGTCGTTCAGGAAACCGCTGATTTCTACTGATCCTGTTCCTTTCCCGTTTCTTTCTGCCTTAATCATATTTAACCTCGCTCTCTACTTTTAATTCCTTATCATCGGTTACTGCCAAACAAATCATCTGAGAATCCATTTCCGGCACATTGAAGTCGTTGATGCTTTCCGCATTATCCACGAAAATAGGGCAACTGACACCGTACAGACTGGATAATGATTGAATAATATCCAATCCTGCAACAATCCGATGCCCGTTATTCAAGCTTGAAAGCGGAACGCCATTTACAGTACATTCACAAGTTTCTTTCAGCCCCCCGTTGATCTGATTGTCGAACAGCTTGAATGAAACCAACTTAAACATTCCGTTGATCTTTTCAGAAATCATTTTCATTTTCGCCCGAATAAAATCCTCCACAAGGTCGATCATCTGTTCCTGTTCTGCAATTTTCTGTCCGACTTCTTTCTGCTCTTCCTCCAATTCAGCAATACGCTCTTTCACTTTGGAATTGTCTGCTGCCGCAATCTTTCCAGTAATTTCAGCAATTTCATTTTTTAAAATATCTCTCCGAGCTTTCAACTCCATCGAAGAAGTATCTTTGCTCATTTCTTCAATCTCTTTTTCAAGTGCCGAGATTTTCTCTGTAGTTGCCTTATACTCTGCATTTTCTGAAACATCAGCAACCTTTGGCATTCCGTCTACAGCCTTTTTAACAATCTCGTATTCACTCTGTGCATCTGCCAACTTGGTAGTCAGCTCATCTTTTTCTTTGATAAGAGATTCTTCCAAGGTTTTAAATTTGTCTCTCGATTTAGCAGCTGACCTTCCATCAGCTTCAATCTGCGAAATCCTTTTAGCACGGTTTTCTTCAAACTCTGCCTTATCTTTTTCGTACTTGCTTTCATATGCAGTCTTGCGAGCTTCGTAATCAGCAATACGTTTCTGCTTTACCTCTTCCGGCAAGTCCTGTCCGCAAGTAGGACAGATAAACGAGCCGTCCGTAAGCGGTTCCAACGGAGTAAGAGCCGGATATGCCTTTGCTTTTTTAGACTTCCATTCAACCAAAAGCCGATTTTTTTCACGCTCATGATCTTCATACTTTACATGAGCATCCCTGATTTCGCTTTCCTTATTCAATACATCACGCTTGAGATCATTCAATGTATCCCGCGTTCTTGATAAGTCATTTCGGATATCAGTTGATTCCAAAAGCAACTTCTGATTCTCCGCATTCTGAATTTCTGATAGATGGAATTTGAGAGTCATGATTTCTTCACGTTTGGAATTAATTTCTTCCAACTTGCTGTTACCGCCTGAGATTTCATCTTCTACTTTCTGCAGAGCTACTTCCTTGGCGGTTTTCTCAGTCTCCAACGCTCCCACATCCGCAATGACAAGCTGTTTAGACGCTTCATCAATTCTTGCTGGAATCTCAACCATGTCCTTATTAAGTGCATTTTTTGTCTTCGTGTATTTTTTCAAAATATCGTCTGTGCTTGCAATTCTCAGTTCCGGGATGAGTTTTGCGTACTTCTCGCCAAACGTCTGAGCGATCTCCGCATCCGGGAATGTTCCAACGAATTTCATCAGGATCTCTCTCTGCTTTTTCCACGGTAATGCATTGAACGCTGCAGGATCGGTAATCAGAGTGAAGATCTCTTCATCAATGATTCCAGCAATAAATTCCTTGAACTCTTTTTGAGATTTCGGATACCCGTTGATCTCAAACTCATTCACATTCCCCTGAAATTCTGTAATGCCTGTTCCACGTTTTTTTACCCATTTCTGTTTCTGAGTCTTTTTCAGATCATATTCATCTCCGCCAACGGAAATCTTCGCTTCAACGGAAATCTCGATATTATCAATCATCTTTCCGTCCTTGTCCAACGGTCTGACATCGAAATCTGAATTTCCAAGAGAATCTCTTCCAAACAGTAGCCATTTAAATGAATCAAAGATCGTTGTCTTTCCGGTGGCATTTGCACCGAATATTCTTGTCTTTTCACCAAATTCAATATTGCGATCCTTGCATCCTTTAAAGTTCTGAATATGTATGGACAGCAACTTAACCTTTTTAATTTCCACCGATTATATCCCCTTTCTTCTTATCTATAATCTTGACTACACGCTCGCCCGAATGCTTCTGAACAATGTGTAGATACAAATTATCTTCCAGTAGGTTCATCCATTCTTCCTGGTTTAAACCCACCTTTTCCAGCAGGACCTTATTCTGCCTTGTCAACTTCTTCGGCTGTTTCATCTTCTTCCTCCATTTCAAACAATTTGCAGAGCGTCCTTGCAAAAAGTTCCTGCGAAACAGCGATAAGAGCTTGTCCCGCCGCTGAATCAATGCCACACTCGCTATTAGTTATCATATCCGCCGCCGCATCTGCGAACTTTTTGACAAACTCATCAGGCGTAATCGTTATTTTTTCCTTTGCCATTTTCTTTTTCTCCTATTTGTGATATTATTTAATTGGTTTTTGAGCTAAGTGCCTGAGAGGTTGCCGCCTCACTATGGCACTTTTCTTATGCATACAATGTCTGCCCGAAAGCCACGCAGCATACCATCAGTGCGATCGAAAATCCTATTACAAACCAAAATGCTTTCTCTACGACCTTATCGTAGGCATCCGGCTTCTTTACCGGTTGCTCCATCGGTTGTTCCGCCGTTTTTCTCTTTCTGACCTGTACTACTTCCAATTCTTTCATGCCGCAACATCCTCCTTCTTCTTTGTTCCGGAAACCATAAGCGAAATATCTAATGTTTCCTTTTTTATGGCTGCATTCAACTCTTCAATAGAGTTAATGCCGACTTCTTTCAGCCTGTCTTCTATAAATCTCCTTTTTTCTTCCACATATTTCTCCTACGCAACCTGTTCAATCACCGGAACATAGCCATGCTTCTTCAATTCTTCATATAAGAAGAGTCTGCCTTTCTGTGTCCATTCAGTCTGCATCGTAACGTCTGCTCTGCCATCAGCTCTTGTGATGTTGATTGTTTTGCTATGGACATATCCATTATTCTGATGTTTGGAATACAGGACCCATTGACCGCCGACTTTGTACTGAATCTTTAATTCTTTTAGAATCTGATTCATTTTCCTTCCGCTAAGTCCGTAGTCCTTGGCAATCTGTGTGATAGCTACCAGTGACTTCGATTGAAGAATCTTGTCTACATAATTTGCTTTCGGCTGTAGCTCGGAAATCAATTTCTGATTTTCAACAGCCTGTTCACCAAGAAACTTGCATTGGTCTTTCAGAGAGTCTATAGTCTTTTTCGCTTCAATCACCGCAAGTGCAAGTAACTCTTCGCCTTGTGGTGCAAGCTGATAACTTCCATTCTTTCTGATTGCCGGAAGAACTTCGGATGTAACCCAGTGTTTAAATCTCTTTGCTGATTCCAGCTTACTTCCAAAGATTAATGCGTATAAGCCAGATTCGTTGATTACTGTTACTTCCCTTCTCTGACCTGCGTACTCGATTTGGGTACTCAGCTTATCCTCTTCACTTACATGAGTCGGAACTGCATTTTTAGGATTCGCATAACCAAGTGCTGTTGCCACATCTTTTCCTACAAAATAGGTTTCATTATCAATAGCTACTGTTCGGATATCACCGAACTCTTCTGAATTAAAAATATGTAATTCGTTCATTACATTTCCTTTCTGTGATATAATCCTCCGTGAAAGGAGGCGTTTTCGTGAAAAAGAAAGTTAAATTCACATGTTCCAAATTATCGGAAGGCTTCATTTCCGAATGTGAAGTTGAAAACGTTAGTGATTTTGAGAATCCAAATCTATTCAAAGTCACTACTGTTTACAATCAGAGTTGTCCTCTGTATCAGTTGAAGAAATGTCCTTCGCTCGACTGCGCACTGGCACAGGGCGATGTGATGGATTATTACAGTCATTCTGACTCAAATTCGATTGACTGCAAAAGATAGCTCGCTTCACTGTCATTTCCGGGGATTCACCCATCTTTGCCTTAAACTTGAATCCTCGGAGATTTTCAATTTTTTCCCCATCGACATAAACTCTTACCGGTTCTGTATCGACAAACTTTCCTTTTTCTCCGATGTGGATAACAATTTCCTTTAATGGTTCATATCCTAATTCGTTCATCTTTCTCCTTTCTGTGATATAATCACCCTGGAGGTGATATTATGAAATTTTTCATTTACTGCGATTTCTCGACTTTAAAATGTACAAAATTTGAGTTTGCTAAAAAACTTCAAACTATTTCAACAAATTTCTGTAATATTAATGATTTCTTTTGGGAAATAGAAATTAATGAATTATCTCTTATTCCTTATTCAGATAATTCTTGCGAAACTATCTATCATCAATTGGAAGATTTTGTTGATTCGCACAGCATTCTTAAAGTTTTCAAAGTTGAAGAATCTTTCGGCAATGAAGCTCCATAGAGAGCAGCCTGCCGTTCTTCGTTTGTCATGCACCGGATTTTTAACTCTTCTTCGGATAAAGTATTTTGTGGATTCGGGCGAATCATTTTTCTTAACAACTCTTTTGATTTGTCCGTATCCAGTTCTTTTAGATACAGCATGATTTCTCGCACGAGTTCAATGTCGTATTTAACCATTCGATTTTTAAGCATTTACTTTTACTTTCTCCTTTCTACTCTTCCAGGAAATACTCAATAGTTACTCCGAAGTAGTCAGCAATTTTCTTTAATTTATCTACTTTCGGCTTACTTTTACCGGACTTCCAATCAGAAAAAACTGTTGTTGACAAGCCAGTGTCTTTTGCAACTCTATATGTAGAAATTCCTCTTGCTTTTACGAGTCGCTCAAATTTTTCGTACATTTCAATCCTCCTTTCTTGAAAATAGCTAGGATATCCTGTATAATAAGTTTAGCCTTAGTTAAGGTAGAAAGTAGGTGTTGCCAGTGAAAGCAATATTGAATCTGCCCTGTTCCTACATAATCATGATGCGTAAGGCTGAGTTTTGAGCGGAACAAAAACCGCTAAAGTGAGTGGTACACCACAGAAGCTTTTTGATTACTTTAGGCATGATTCCATAACTTCTGTAAAATGTGTAGAGAAACACGTAATAATTCGCTAGTCAGAAACAAGGTATAAGCACAGAGAAGTGCAATCCTCTTGGAGAATAATCGCGGCTTTGGGTTATGGTTCATTGCAGTGTACGTAGGTAAACAAATTTTGAGGAGAGACTTTGTGTGAGCGTATATGCGCTAAAGTAATCGCACGAAGTCTTTTTCTTTTTATCCTAACTTTTTATTGAAATTAGTTAGAAAATCCTATATAATGTAATCAGGCAAAATTATTTATTCAAAACCTAGGATTTTCTAACTTGTATCCTCATTATACTTAGGATACTCTAGTTTGTCAACGACTTTTTTAGGATTTTCTAGTTTTTATTGAGGAGTGTAACTAATGTATGAAATATTTGAGAGATTATTAAAAGAAAAAGGGTTAAAAGCAGCGGATGTTGTAAGAGGGACTGGGATAAAGTCCCCCGTGTTTTCCGAATGGAAAAAAGGAAAAAGCAACCCAAATACTGAAAAAATGCTTAAAATAGCAAATTTTCTTAATGTAACTGTTGAATACCTTATGACAGGGGAAGACCCAAAAGCCGACTCTCCCTCTCAAGGCTACTACATTGATGAAGAGACAGCTCGTACAGCACAGGAAATCTACAGCAATGATAAGATTCTCTTTGACGTATACAAAACCGCAGATAAAGACAGATTGATAGCGTACGCCAAAAAGTTATCTGAATTGCGAAAATTAGAGGAAGGTGAGGAATGATTGTATTACAAAGGATATTATATAAATGTAGTAATACTCGATGAATCCTATGGTGTTCCGGGATGCGTAAGACATAATTCTGATGATTCTTACACGATATTCATAGATGCATCATTAAACTACGAAAAACAGCATGAAGTGTTTTTGCATGAAATAAGACATATTTTAGGTGACGATTTCAGTGAATCCGATGTGCAAATGATAGAAATGAAGAACCATATGCATGATTACTGCATAGAAGTTTCAGCAGAGATTTTCCCATACACGCAAAGAATAAAGATTGTAACTGCTAATTAACAATACTTAAAATATAAGATTTATTATAAACAGAGGAGAAAATAATTTTGAGTGACTGCACATTATATATCGATGAAGCCGGAGATTTAGGAACGGGGAAAGGATCTGATTGGTTTATTCTATCCGGAGCTATAGTAAATAAGGAAGACGAACAAGAAATCAGAGATACAATAAAGAATATTCGTGTAAAATTAAATATCAATGAAATACATTTTAGAAAAATGATAAGTTTTGATAAGAAAGCATACGCAGTATCTGAATTATCTAAATGTAATTTTGAATACATAACTGTAGTAGCTGATACAAATAAGTTAAATTTGTCGAAGTTTCACTCTGCTCCTACCCAACGCCCAAGTATGATTTTCTATAATCATATTTGTCGATTTTTAATTGAACGAGCTTCTTGGTTATTAAGGGATACAGGAAGAACTGCCAATATCGTATTATCCAGTAGAGGAACGAACCGAGATGCAGAACTAATAGAATACATAAAGAAAATAATCACATACAGAAATAACAATATTGAATCTCGTTTTAGTGGGATATGTGCAAAACCAGCATCATCTTGGGATATGTTACAGCTTGCAGATGTGTGTGCTACATCAATGTATAACATGTACCAAGTAAATGGACTCGGATTCACAACTCCGTGCTACGCACGCAAATTGCAATCTCATTTATACAGACATAATGGAAAAACACTTCTAAAATATGGCATGAAATATTATGATGATGCAATGGCACCTGATAAAAATTATTTCAAAGATCATACGATTTGCAATAGATAATATAGATATAGAAAAAACCCCCAGCACGACTACCACAGGTCAAGCCTGCTGGTGATTACACCCTCGCGTTATCTGGCGGCGTTCTTTCTAAGATTATTATAATTCAGCCAGTTATAAATGTCAACAAACATTTGTTCTGGAATACTTAAATTGGTATAACCGCCTAGTGCGATTATATATAAAACGTGTGGTGCGTTTAAGAACAGGTTCTTATCAAAAGAGAAAGAGAGGAAAAAAGAAATGAAAACTTGGAAACTTGTATCAGGAATACTGTCAATTATTTTATTTGCAGTAGTCAGTATGCAGTCATGTGCTGTAGGAATTGGGAACACGTTGCAAGACAATGGAGAAGTTGGTGGTTCGGCTGGAATTATTGTTGCTATACTTCTTCTTGCAGGAGGAATTGTATCTATCGTTACACGAAACGGTGGAAAAGGTGGCAACATTGCATTAATCGTGCTGTTTGGACTTGCTGCACTCTGCGGTTTTACTATGGGAGGAAGTTATAGTGATTTAACTATATGGTCTGCATGGTGCTTAATTTGTGCAATACTTGCAATTATTTCTATCGTGAAAAAGCCTAAAAATCAGTGATTTGATAGTTGCATTATATGAATAAATACGTCTATGACAACAACCTTGCACATTATACGCAAAAAGAATTGAATGCCTATGCGAAGATGGTTCACAAAACTATTGGAAATGGCATACATATTCCTGGACACTTCCAAACATTAGACGAAGACTTGCAGAACAAAGTTATGGACATTAACCGTGAGATGTATTTGAGATCTCACAGTCAATAAAACAAAAACCGCCCCTTCGCCAAAAGGAGCGGAATGTTGAAGAAACACACGCAAATATGTTTCTTCCAGTACTCCGAAGAGATACCATTAATTGCCAATGAATATTGTATCATCTTCGGACAGCCAATGCAATCAGAACAGCCGTTCTGTGTTGGTTGTATTTTTTATACCCATTTTTAAGGAGGATGATTTTTTATGACAGAAAACCAAGAAAAAATAGTAGCACTATACGTCCGTGTATCGACTGGCTATCAGGTGGACAAGGACTCCCTCCCATTCCAGAAGAAAGAATTGAAAGCATACTGCGAACACGTATTGCACATCGACAAAAAGCGAATAGAGATATTTGAAGATGCGGGAAAATCAGGAAAGAACACGAAGCGTCCGGCATTTGAACGAATGATGAACAAGATAAAAGCCGGGCAAGTATCTCATGTAATCGTTTACAAGATTGACCGCATATCTCGTAACCTTGTAGACTTCTCTCTCATGTACGATGATTTCAAGTACAACAACGTCACGTTCATATCTCTGAACGAGCAATTTGATACCTCTAGTGCAATCGGAGAAGCTATCCTTAAAATTATATTAGTGTTCGCTGAATTGGAGCGTAAGCTTACGTCAGAGCGTGTTAAAGACGTAATGATAGGACGTGCGAAGAACGTTCAGTGGAATGGGGCAAGGGTTCCGTATGGATGGGATTGGGATGAAAAAAATAAATGCCCGGTACATTCCGATAAAGAAGCTCCTTACGTGAGAACTATGTATCAAATGTATTTAGATGGCGGGTCAACGATCACTATAAGGAATTACAACAACTCTCACAACATCCCTACAAAACGAGGCGGTGAATGGACATCAAAAACTGTAGCTGATCTTTTGAGAAATCCAATGAATAGAGGTGATTACCGGTACAATTATCGAGAAAGCTCACGAGGACGTAAAAAACCGGCGGAAGAAGTCATCTACATTAAAGATGCGTTTCCTCCTATTGTTGATCCGAAGATATGGGATGCTGTCAACAAAAAAATGGATGAGAACGCAGCGTTGCGTAACACAAGCGGACTCCATACGATAAGAAATAGATGTAATGTTTTTGCTGGATTAATTGTGTGTGGGAAATGCGGACACAACTATCAGGTAAAAGGAAAAGACTCACGTAAGGGTAACGGATTCAGACCGTCATCTTATGCATGTACTGGGAAATTCCAAAAGAACAACTGCGATAACATGAACATTAGCGATGTAAATATTGGTCCTTTCATAATAAATTATATCGCAGCAATGGTTGATGCATCAAAAAAAAGGAAGAATATCAGAAATATTGACGACTTAGAGCAACTCATTCTCTCTCACATTAATTTTTCTGATGTGATCGGGATATCCGAGGAAAGTTTGCGGAATACAATGGATCTATTTTCCGCACAGACAAGCTCATTGGGCATATCCTCTCTTAGCACTCAAGACCAAGATGGTAGCGTAATTAGTCAAAAAAATAAATTGGAAGAAGAATTGCAAAAAACAAACCGAGCATTAGAGCGGCTAAAAAAAGCATTTTTATTCGATGATGATGGAATTAGCGAAAAGGAATTTCTTGAAATGAAATCGAAATTAGAAATTGATCGAATCCAAATAGAAAACAGCCTTAAGAAAATCAGTCAGGATTCAATCTCGGCAAACGTGAATCATATTGAGTTTATAAAAACCGCTTCTCAATTCTTAATGATTCACGAAATCAATAGTGGGAATTTTGTGGATTACAAGAAACTTGCGTCCGCAGACGAAAAAACAATGAAAGACTTCATATCCTCCGTAGTTTCCGGTATAACGGTACTTGATAAGCGAATAGTAAAAATAGTTTTTAGGAACGGTTTGTCGCACACACTCTTATACCGATAAAACTCAAGAAAGCCCGTAAATTAAGGCTACGGACTTTCTGAGGGATGACTGAGACTTATAAATTCTCGCTTACGGCATTCATCTGGCAACCGAAAGTCGTAACACAGAACGTCAGTGTCCTGTCGGCTTCTTTACATTTTTCTGCAAAAATATCTTTTGCTTTTTCAATAAAATAATACTGACGATCCGGTTCCTGCAGCGGTGCCTCACTTGCAGTCTCTGCAAAGGAAGTCAGTCTATGGTGCTTCGTATTTTCCATTTTCATTCCTTTTCTATGTATATTTTTTTAAACGAACTGATTCTTCAAGCCATCGTATTCATAATCAATCTGTGCCAGTTTCTCTTTCAGTTCGGCCTCACTGATCTCCATATCATCACATAAAGCCTGCAGCGATGGATAGAAATCTCTCAGTTTCGTATTCACAACACTTAACAAGATCATCGGATCGGAAGGAAGTCCGTTCAACATCTTTTAATTCCCCTTTTTTTCAAATTTAGCACCGTATTTTTCACCCAGGTTGATCACGGTACCGTCTTTCTGTTCGATATCAATATTGTTCAGTTGTCCACGCAGATTCCGGCGGACAAGTTCCATGTATTCCTGACGCAGAATCTTCTGTTCTTTCCGTTCTGCGTCAGTCAGTCCCTCAGCTTTTGACTTTTTATATAATTCATTAATTCTTTTTATCTTTTGCTGATCCATCTTCATTTCCTTTCAAACTTGTAAATCTGTCTCAGTTTTTTCTAAATATCCGCAGTGTATTATACACGATTCCGCTTTATTCGTCCACCCTCCTGGGTTCAACTTGAATAATTTTCAAGAAATCCATATAATTCTTCCGGTGTCTCTATATAACGGCCTTTGTCAAGATCTGCCCGGAGGTCATCCGGTAATGCCTCTACTGGAATATTGGTTGTCTCATAGAGGCTTGTCCCATCCGCACGATAGACCGCAACGTAGCCGTTTAATTCTTTTAAATAATACCCGGAGGTCTTCTTTGTCGCATCTCCTTCGGTCATTACACTCTGCTGTAAAAAGTCTTCTTCCCTTTTTTCCGCTTCTTCCACTCTTGCCTCCTGCCGCTGCATAACATACCGGTAACTGGCTGCATATCCTGCCGATACCAGCAATACCATACAGAAAAGAGCAAGGAAAAAGCCGACCATGTATTTTTTCTTCATAAGGACCACTCCTTTTTTTATACAGTATCGGCTTTTTTTTAAATTTTATTCTGCTATAAGAAAAATTGATATTAAATGTGCTTTTCAGACTCCTGCATTCCTGTATCTGTCTCTTTCTGAAAAGCCTTGCTCTATGACGGCATCAGATGGAATTTCTTCGCTGCCCTGAGAATCTTTCCTCCCATTGGCAGATCCAGAATATCATCTTCTGACAACGTTCCGATCTTCAATAAGACGACTGCATATACGAGTACTGCCACGATCAGAGAGACCAGGACAGGAAGAACTCTTCCTCCCACAAGCAGGTCAAATAATCGGAACACACCATATGTAATGACACCCATAATTGCTGCAGCCGTAAATGGCTTGCCAAACGTGCTGAGCAGATCCATCCTGAACCCGCTGACTTTCCGGATCTTGATCAGATTCAGAATACTCATTGCCAGTGCAAAGACGATATTTCCTCCTACAAGTGCATAGACATTCATTTTAAATACCGTCATCATCAGGACAAAGGCTGCAAGGTGAATCACCAGTGCAACTCCCGCATTCTTGGCAGGACTTGTCATATAATTCAATCCATGCAGGATCGAATTGGTCACAGAAGAAAGACCATACAGTACTACCACAATCGCTCCCATCATCAGCAGATGAGCAGGTGTTGTACTTCTGTCATTATAGAGAAGAACCATGATCGGTGAAGCAAGCACGAAATATCCGATACAACTGGGGATTGCAACAACCATCGTAATCCTTAAGGTCTGGTTGATCTTACTGTGAACCTGCTTTCTCGTACCATTTGTCACAACTGCTGTCAGACTTGGCACAACAGAAGTACCCAGTGCATTGGCGATTGCCATCGGTACGTTGATCAGTGTATCATATTTACCGGTGTAGATTCCCTGCAAGGCCATATATTCTTTTTCCACATATCCCTGTGCTTCCATCACATGATTAAAAATCGTCAGGTCAATAATCTGATTGATATTGTAGACCGCTGTGCTGAATACGACCGGAATCGCTGTGAAAAGCAGTGCTTTCAGAATGAACGAATAACTTTCCACGTTCTGACTGCGGTCACGTTTCAACTGACGACGGATCACTTTTTTATAAAGAATCATAACGAAAAGCAGAAATAAAAGTCCCGCCAGTGAACCGGCGACCGTTCCAAGCGTACTTCCTGCTGCTCCATAAGCAGGTCCGAGCAGTTCTTCTCCTTTTTCAGCACCTGCCTTTGTACCGATCCCAAATAATACGCTCGCACCTACAATACTGACAACCGCATTCACAATCTGCTCAATGATCTGTGAAATAGCCGTCGGAATCATCGTCCCCATTCCCTGAAAATATCCACGGATGACCGCCATTACCGCAACGATCAGCAAGCCCGGTGCAAGTACACGGAGTGCATAGACACTTAACGGGGATTTCATCGCATGGGTAGAGATCAGTCCCGCCCCCAGGAAAATCGTCAGCGAAATAAATAAACCGACTCCCACTGAAAATGCAAGGGAACAAAGAAATACCCGAAATGCATTCCGTTTCTGTCTTTTGGCAAGTCTGACAGAAACCAGTTTTGAAACGGCTGTCGGAAGACTGAACGAAGAGATCATCAATGCGATAGCATAAACCTGATATGCATATCCGTAAAATCCATTTCCTTCGTCACCTAATATATTGGTCAACGGAATCCTGTAAACGACACCGATGATCTTTGTCAATACCGCTGCTGCAGCCAGTATCGAACCCTGGACGATATAATCATCCTTTTTGGCTCTGCCTTTTGTCTTAGTTGGTATATCAGACATACTTCTTCCTCTCATATTCTAAAGTTCTTGCTTTTTTTCCAAGGCAGTCCCATCCGGGAGCTCTGCACCTGTCTGCTCAGCGTGGAATCCCTACTTTTTCCATGATCGCTCTCTGATGAGCCTCCATTTCTGCCCGTTCCTCTTCTTCCATGTGGTCATATCCAAATAAATGGAGCATGCTGTGGGCGATCAAAAATGCATATTCTCTTTTCGGAGAATGTCCATACTCTTCTGCCTGAGAGAGGACTTTTTCCTTGGAAATGACAATATCTCCCAGCATCAGTTCTCCGGTCTCGGGGTTAAATGCATCTCCGGTTTCCTCATCAATTACTGAAAAATCACCCGGAGCATCATACTCAATCATTGGAAAGGATAATACATCCGTCGGGCGGTCAATGCCGCGCTGTTCCAGGTTCATCTCATGGATCTCCTGATTCTCTGTCAGGAGCAGGTTGATTTCTGCCTCATAAGGACATTCTGCATAGTCCAGTGCTGCTTCTGTCACTGCAATGGCAATCTCCTCTGTATCAAACGGCAGTGTGACTGAACCCTCTTCTTCAATATACAGACTCATTACTTTTTCCTCCGGTTCTCTCTTGGTCGTGCGGATTTCTTCTCATAGTCTTCATACGCTTTTACAATCTTCTGTACCAGCGGGTGTCTGACAACATCCTTGCTGGTCAGCGTGCAGATGCTGATATCATCCAGATCCTTCACCACTTTCACTGCCACATCCAGTCCTGATACAGTTCCTGCCGGAAGATCTTTCTGTGTGGAATCACCGGTGATGACAACTTTTGATCCAAACCCGATACGGGTCAGGAACATCTTCATCTGAGCCGGTGTCGTATTCTGAGCTTCGTCCAGAATAATAAAGGCATTATCCAGAGTTCTTCCTCTCATATAGGCAAGCGGAGCGACCTCGATCAGACCCTTTTCAGAATTTTTTATAAAACTGTCCGCTCCCATGATCTGATATAAAGCATCGTATAATGGCCGCAGATACGGATCAATCTTGCTCTGCAGATCTCCCGGAAGGAATCCGAGCTTCTCTCCTGCCTCAATTGCAGGACGCGTCAGGATGATCCTGCTGACTTCCTCTCTTTTAAAGGCTGTGATTGCCATCGCCATTGCAAGATAGGTCTTTCCTGTTCCGGCAGGACCAAGTCCGAACGTGATCATGCCACTGCGAATGGCGTCCACATACTTTTTCTGCCCCAGTGTCTTTGGCTTGATTGGCTTTCCCTGCAGAGTATGGCAGATCAGATCTTTATCAATATCTACAAGCTGCTGCTCCTGATCTTCAAATACAAGGGAGATTGCATAATCTACATTCTGTTCTGTGATCGTATTGCCTCTTCGGGCAAGTTCTACAAGCTGGTTCAGGATCCTCTGCACCTTCTCTGCCGCTGCACGCTCCCCCACGATCTTGGTCGCTCCATCGCGGGAGATCAGCGTTACATGAAATGTCCTTTCCAGTTTCTTTACATATACATCAAACTGACCAAATACATTTGCCTCGTATTCAGCCGGGATTTCAATCATCAGTTCTGACAGACTCATCCGGTTCTTTCCTTTCAATCGTTACTATTTCTGTATCAGCCTCACAGGTGATCTTCCGGTTCAGATAAAGTGTCCCGGATGCACAGGCTTCTTTTTCGTCCAGTTGTATTTTAACATTATTCTGACGGATTTGAATACCTTTTTCAGTTAAATCCTTACAAAAATTCTGAAACCGCCTGCTTAAAAATTCCTGAAGTTCTTTCCTGCTGTATTTTTCTTCTTTTACGGAATAAGCAGTAATTTTTCTCCACCCGGTCACAACAGGCAGATAAAAATTTTCACCCAGTTTCCACTGATGCTCCAGTGAACTTTTCTCACTGTGCCGAAACTGATTCTTCAAAATACCTGCCTGGATCTCCCAGTTCCCGATCTGCATGTAGAACTGATACCGCGATTTCCCGTTGTAGCTCTTTTTCTCGTAGCTTAGAGGGATGGAATCCTGATAAGGCAGCTTCGTATCTGCATAAATATCTGCATCCGAATGACAGTACTGATAACCGGTCACTTCCCCACCGTCGTCCGTCACATCGATCCTTCCCAGCACTAGCAGATCTCCCTTTTTTACAGAATCTCCGATATGCACCTGCGGAACACCCGAACGGGTAATGATCCCTGTGATCACGCCATCTTCTTCTGCGATCAGATCCATTGGTTTCTCTGAAACTTCTTCGGTTTCCTGCACCTCTTCCTGAAAGGTATCTTCATTTTCCTTTATCTGAATTTTCAGCCGGCTTCCATCGATGGATGCTGACACCCAAACGATATCATTATATTCCTTTCGGATTGCTTTTACAATACCCGGACAATCGACTTTCTTTTTTCTCATTCCGGGAGAAACTTCTTTGGTCTTTAAAAATTCTGTCAGTGCTTCATCCGTCCATTTGTCATTTCCTTCAAAATGAATATCCCAGATAAAAAGTGAATATCCCCAGATCAACAGGATACTCAGCAGAATGCCCGCAAATAATGCACCTCTGTGGCGGTAACTCTGGACAAAAAACGGAAATCCGTTCCGCTGTGTCACATAAATCCTCATATGAGTCTTACGTGCAAATGGACGAAGCTTTCTGAAGCCCGCAAGACTTATATACATTTCGTAAGCATTCCCGACGCTTTTCAGTTCCCATATCCTGATCCCGTGAAAGCAGCACATATTCAGGAAACGTTCCGGAGAATATCCGGTAATCCGGATTTTTACATATCCTTTCAGATAGCGGAACAAAGACTGGATCATCCGGTCTTTCTCCCGTCGGTAAATTCCAGTTGTACGATCCTTCCTGTAATCTTCATTTCATCGTTTGTATAATATTCAATCTGCAGATTTTTTCCGCTCAGCCGGATCTGACCGGATTTGGTCTGCACACGGATCAGAAGGTCTGTATATTCAAGAATCCCCCGATAATTTTCTATGCATATTTCATTTCTTCCTGTGATCGTGATAACAGATGCTCCCATCACCACATCCCTTGGCATACTTGCAGCCTCTGCGAATCGCTCTGCTAATTGTTCTCTGTCCATAAAAATGCCACACATACACCTTTACCTTCAGTATATGCGTGGCATAAATGTCCTATTCTGCCTCTGTTCCATCCAGGATTTCCCAGATCAGCGGACGTGCCGCAACCGGTTCTTTTTTGATCTCATACGCTTTCAAAAGTCTTTCCTTTGCCTCTGCCAGATTTTCTCTGTCATTTGCATGAAGGATCGAAAGTGATTCACCGGAGTGTACCGGGTCTCCTACTTTTTTCCGAAGTACAAGTCCGACCGACAGATCGATTGGATCTCCCTTTTTAGCTCTGCCTCCGCCAAGCAGCATACAGATCCTTCCAATCTCTTCGGTATGGATCTTCGTAACAAATCCACTCTTTTCCGCACAGACCGCCTCCTGACAGAGAGCCTGCGGCAAAAGATCAGGATGTTCCACTTCCTCCGCAGTTCCACCCTGTGCCACGATCCATTCTTTCATCACCTGAAGTGCTTTTCCTGAATCCAGGGTCTCCTCCAGAAGGATACGGGCTTCCCGGATATCTTTTGCTTTTCCTGCTTTTACCACCATCAGGGATGTCAGGACAAGTACCAGTTCTCTCAGGTCTTCTGGTCCATTTCCACTTAACGTGGCAATCGCCTCTTTTACTTCCAGTGCATTTCCCACTGCATATCCGAGAGGCTGATCCATATCAGAAATGACTGCCGACATATCCCGTCCTGCCAGCGTACCGATCTGCACCATTTCACGTGCCAGAGCTTTGGAATCTTCCAGTGTCTTCATAAAAGCACCGTCTCCGGTTTTTACGTCCAGCACGATCCCGTCCGCACCGGATGCTAACTTTTTACTCATGATGCTGGATGCGATCAGTGACATCTGATCCACGGTTCCGGTTACATCCCGCAGAGCATAGATTTTCTTATCAGCCGGAGCGAGATTGGCTGTCTGGCCTGCCAGAGCAATATGGATCGAATTTACATTTTTAATAAACTGTTCCGGTGTCAGACTGGTATGAAAGCCATGGAAACTTTCCAGTTTGTCGATCGTACCTCCCGTATGTCCCAGTCCTCTGCCGGACATCTTTGCGACAGGAACTCCCGCTGCTGCCGCAAGCGGACCGATGACCAGTGTTGTCTTATCTCCCACTCCACCGGTACTGTGCTTGTCGATCTTCTTCCCATGAATTGCAGACAGATCCATCAGATCACCGCTCTTTGCCATGGAAAGAGTCAGATTCTTTGTCTCTTCTTCATCCATTCCGGTAAAGCAGATCGCCATCAACATGGCAGACATCTGATAATCCGGGATCTCACCGGCTGTATACCCCTGTACGATCCAGTCGATTTCCTTTTCATTCAGCCTGCCGCCCCTCTTTTTCTTAACGATCAGTTCACACATATTCATATCAATGCACCTCCTTTAGACATGGAAATGGAACGGTTCCTTTTCGTTCCGGTACGAACTTTGCTCCTCTCCACTTATTTCGCCTTTCGCTCTTTTCCGGTAAATTCATACACATTGATCTGCCATACAGCCGTCCTCGTCAACATTTCCGGCCGGAACTCAATCTTTGCTCCCGGAGCCATATGCTCCATGATCCGCTGAAGTCCTTTCTCTTTTTCTTCAAATGTTTCCAAAAGGGTAACGGTTCCATTTCCCATGATACTCCGGTAAGAATAGGAATAAGCACAGGTATAATCTCCGGTAATGATCCCGTGTCTGCAATCCATTTCAACGGCAACAGGACTCTGGGATTTTAAAGCATCTGCCTTTCTTCCTTCCGCTGCCCCGTGAAAATACAATTGAAGTTCTGCTTTTCCATTTTCTTCCGTGAACTCATACCCATAATTCACCGGAACAATGAACATCCCTTCCGCATCGGTCAGACCGAGTCTTACCGTGTCACACTCTTCTACGATCTCTTTTAAAACTTCAGGATCTGTAATCTCTCTTTTTGCCAGTCTCATTTCTCTCATGTATGTCTCCTCCCTTTCAGCAGCTTCACCAGTTTCTGTCCTACATCCAAAAGTATCGTCGCGATCAGTACACCAAGACTGTCAATTCCCACATCTCTCACCGATGGTCCGCGTCCCCCGACGAAAGACTGATGGAACTCATCTGTTGCCGCATAAAGTACACAGAAAATAAATCCCACCATCAGCCAGCGTTTTCTGCGGAATCCATTGACATAAAATCCAAAAGCAACCAGCAGGGTAAGGACTGCATATTCCGTCATATGAGCTGCCTTCCTGATATAAAACTCAATCTCATCTGCCTGCTTTTCTATTTCCTTTTTTTCAAGTTCCTGATGAAAGAACCTTCCTTTCGTCTCGACCACCCGGACACTGATATCATGGCTGAGTGAACCTGACTGAGTTCCTGTCTGTGCAGAAAACGAAAAAATAACTCCCATCATGAACAGTGCCGGCAGAAAGGCACATAATTTCCATATTTTTTTCATTGATCTCCTGCCTTATTATTTATGATATGGTTCTCCATTTATGATCCGGTAACTGCGATAGATCTGTTCCAGCAGGATCACCCGCATCAGTTGATGAGGGAAGGTCATCTTTGAAAAACTTAAGGCATAGTCTGATTTTCCAAGGACTTCTTTTCCAAGTCCGATTGACCCGCCAATGATAAAAACCAGATGGCTCGTCCCCTGTATCCCAAGCTGTTCCACTTTTGCAGCCAGTTGTTCCGATGTGAGCTGCTCTCCGTTGATTTCAAGGGTAATAACGTATGCATCTTCCTTAACGTATTTTAAGATCCGTTCCGCTTCTTTGCTGCGGATGGAATCCTCCACAGCCTCACTGGCATGCTCCACAGTCTTTTCATCGGCAACTTCGATGATCTCCAGTTTACAATACCGGCTCAGTCTTTTACTGTACTCCGCGATTGCATCTCGAAGATATTTTTCTTTTATTTTTCCAACAGTGATGATCGTAATCTTCATGGCGTACTCCGGTTACTTTTTCCTGCGGATATGGATTTCCGGGATTGCAACATTTTCATAGGTGATCGGTTCATCCGGCTGCGGATCAGTCTCGGTATGTTCTACTTCCCCTGTATGAACCTCCGGGACTGCAAGGTTTTCACTTGCAACATCATATTTGACTTTTTCCTTTTTTCTTTTTTTCCAAAACATTTCAAAATCTCCCCATTACATTTTATAAAAAATTGATAAAGAATGTGATTGCCAGACTGTTCAGAAAGTCTGCAAATAAACTTCCTACCAGCGGGATCAGAAGATACGCCTTTACGGAAGGTACATATTTCTCACAGATTGCCTGCATATTTGCCATGGCATTCGGAGTTGCTCCCATTCCGAAGCCACAGACTCCTGCTGATAAAACTGCAGCATCGTAGTCTCTTCCCATAACAGTGAATATCACAAAATAAGCATACAGGAACATCAGCACAACCTGTCCTCCAAGCAGGGTCATCAACGGTAATGCAAGCTCTGCAAGCTGCCAGAGCTTTAACGTGATCATTGCAATTCCAAGGAATAAGGAAAGACTGATACCTCCGATGTCATTGATCTCACCCATGTAGATCGTAAATTTACCGGAATACTCTCCTACATTCCGGATCACTGCTGCAGCGATCATCGCTCCGATATAGATTGGAAAGGTCAGTCCTGTCATAGAAAGGAAATAGGACACAATCGTTCCGATCCCGATCGCAATGATCAGTTGGAATACAGCAGACGGATACATACTGGTATGTCTTTCGTGCTTCTTCTCTTCTTCCACCAGAAGGCTGTCGTCCTCTACGATGGCTGTAGATAAAAGATTTTTCTTTTCAATCAGACGCTTTCCGATGGGACCACCGATCATGCTTCCTGCGATCAGTCCAAAGGTTGCTCCCGCAGTACAGAGCGTACTTGCTCCTTTTACCCCAAAGTCTTCCAGGACCGGTCCAAAAGCACCGGCTGTACCATGACCTCCGACCATTGGGATCGATCCGGTACAAAGTCCTACGAGCGGACTGATATGCAGAAGCTTTGAAAGTCCGATTGCCATGAAATTCTGCGTCACGATCAGCACGACTACCAGTCCAAGGAATACGATCAATGACTTTCCGCCACTTTTCAACACTTTCAGATTCGCCTGGAATCCTACAGATGTAAAGAAAAAGACCATGCAGACTTCTTTCAGAATATCGTCAAATTCAAATTCTGCAATCCCGGTGGCATAACAGATGCACGTAAAAATTGCAAAAAGTACTCCGCCGATCACCGGTGCCGGTATGCAGAATCTTTCCAGGACACTGCAACGCTTCTTTAAAAATTTTCCTAACATCAGCACGACTACCGCAACGGCAATCGTCTGATACATATCTAACTGAATCTTCATTCTATTTCTCCCGTTCTTATGCTATTCTTCGTTCATGCTGATCCCATGTTCTTCATAGTAAACGGCTGCCCCGTCATGAAATGGGATCGTGATTCCCTCTGTTGCCTGGCTCTCATCAAGTGAAATATCTGTTGGAAGAATGTACTGAAGTTCAGCCTTATTTTCAAATAAAATTTCTGTGATCTCTTTTACTTTCTTTTCTGATAATTTGTCGCTTGCGAGTAATACTGCCTTTACTCCTACTGTTCTGACAGCTTCAGTCTGCCCGACATATGTATTTTCAGGAATTTCACATTCTGTATAGAAGTCATAAGACTTCATCAGCTTGTCGATTCCCTTCTCGTCCAGATCTATGAATCGGATCTCACACTGCTTGGCAAGTTCTCCGATCACCGTTGTATAAGCACCGGCTGTACAGAACATGGCATCAATCTCTTTCTTTTTCAACTGTTCGACCGCGTCTGTATAATCCAGATTCACCTCGGTTACTAACCGTTCTGACAGACCGTACGCTGCCAGGATCTGCTCTGCATTTTTCTCTGTTCCTGACTCTTCTTCTCCAACACTGACTGTCTTTCCCTGCAGATCTTCTACTGACCGGATGTCCGAATCAGCACGTACTACAATCTGGCACGCCTCCGTATATAACCCTCCGACAGCGGAATATCCCTGATACTTCTTATCATTTTCAAACATTCCCACTCCGTAATATGCATCATTGATGATATCTGCCTGTGCGATGGCCATCTGAACATACCCGTCTGACAAAAGCCGTACATTCGCGGCAGACCCTGCTGTTGTCTTTACTTCTATCGAGCAGTCAGCACTCTCTGATTCTATAATTTCTGCAAAAGCATCACTGAACATATGGTAAGTTCCACCCAGTCCGGCTGCTCCGAACCGGATCGTGCCGGAACTGCTGCCACAACCGGTCAGCATCAGTACTGCCATTCCGAAAGCAAGTAATTTCTTTTTCATATGCATCTCCTCCTTGTTTCTCTCTTTTTCCTTTTATACATCTGCGATCTCATACATATACAGTTCATGCAAAGCTCTCGTCGCACAGATATACTCTGCCTGCTGTCTCAAAGGATTCTGCTCCTTGCCTCTCACCGCAAAGACCTGATCAAATTCGAGACCTTTTGCAAGATAAAAGGTCGTTACTGTCAGTCCCTTTTTAAAGGAGGAACTGTTCTTGTCAATATAGGCGACTTCCGCTCCCCGCAATTTCAGAAGACGGTTCAGCTCCAGGGCTTCTTCCTCCGTCATAGTAAGAAGTGCCGCCGTTTCAAACTCCTCATTCAGATTTTCCTGAACTGCATCCAGCAGGAAGTCCTCCGATGCAAACGTCTGCTCTGCAACTTCTTTTCCATGCCTGTCCAGAAGGATCAGATCCTCTATGCCACTGATCTTTGCTGCATACTCGGCAATCTCAACCGTATTCCGGTAACTTTTATTCATCTCAATCTTATGAAGATCCCGTCCAAGAATCCGTGGAAGAAATTTCAGGACATCCTGCTGCCGGACATCCATTGTCTGAGCCCGGTCTCCAAGAATCGTCATCTTACAGGAAAATAAATTGGCAAGGATCGTATATTGCAAATATGAGTAATCCTGCATCTCATCAATCACCAGATGCTTAATATTTTTATGCGAATGATTTCCACCTTCCAGTCTGTACTTCAGATACAACATCGGAAATACATCCTCATACGGGATTTTCCGTCTCTCATACTCTGCTCCGGACAGCGGATCAAGTCCACACTCTTCCAGCAACTGGCAATAAATCCTGTAAAGATCCTTCGTCACATACATTTTATCGAATTTTTGCTGTAAAAGCAATTTATCATCATCAGAAATATTCCGTCCTCTTAATGTCTCCCATTCATCGATAAAATAATCTCTTACTAAATCCATCCTCTTCAGAAGTGGTGTCTCGGTAAATTTATAATAGAACAGCTTCAGTATCTCTTCTTCTGTCATTACCGTTCCCCGATACTCAACCGGACGGAAATCCATCAGGGAATCCTCCAGCATTGCAAGAAATCCTTCGATTTCTCCGACAAATTCTGCTGACTGCTTCCAGTCAGCCCGCCGCAGTGCTTCCTGATCCGGAAATTTCATAATTCGTTCCAACTGGTCGTATTTATCTTCACAGTCTGCCGCAGTATTTTTCAGTTCTTTATAAGCAAACAAATCAAAACTCATCTCCCGGATATTTTCTTCACCCAGTTCAGGAAGAATATGCGAAATATAATCTGCAAAAACTCCGTTCGGTGACAGAATCAGAATATTGGAAGATTTCAGATTTTCCCGCTCATGATATAAAAGATATGCGATCCGATGGAGTGCAATGGAGGTTTTGCCACTCCCTGCCGCACCCTGGATCACCAAAATCCGGTCTCTGGTATTGCGGATGATTGCATTCTGCTCCTTCTGGATCGTACGGACGATATTCTTTAATTTTACATCACTGTTCGTGCCAAGCTCCTTTTTCAGAATATCATCGTCAATCTTTGTATCGCTTTCGAACTCATAGATCATTTTTCCATTTTTGATCTTATACTGCCATTTGGAAAGGATCTCACCCTGTATTTCACCGGCAGGAGCCTGATAAACCGCCGGTCCTTTATCGAAATCATAAAATAAGCCACTCACAGGAGCTCTCCAGTCATAAACCAGTGGCTGCATCCCGGCTTTCTCAGCGAAATTTCCAATGCCGATATAAAATGGCTCTGCCTCTTCTTCCCCGTCAAACACGAAATCAACTCTTCCAAAAAAGGGAGAGTCCAGCATTTTTTCAAACCGGTGCTTTAACTGCAGTTTTTCCTGATTTGCATTGACCTGATGGAGCAGTGCCTGCTGATTATCATAATCTTCATAGCCATACTCATCCATCTCGGTATAATTTTCCCAATAATACTCCTGCATATTATCGATCTCTTTCTGTCCGTCAGAGAGAGACTTTCTGATCTCATCCAGTCTTTTCTTTAATTTCAATTCTACTTCTTCAAGAAAATAACTTCCGTTGAATCTTCTGTCGTTCTTATAATTTGTCATGTATTCCCCCAGAAATTTATTTACTGTATTTTTGATATGACATCAAAGATAAATGCCCTTTCTCTCTGATATCATATCCACTGGCTTTTTATTCTATCATAAATCCGACGAATTGTATCGTAAAAAAAGAAATCCCATGATCTTTCTTATTCCTTCAAAGGATAAGAAGAAAATCATGGGATTTTCTTTTGCACTGGTTCTATAACCTTATACCAGTCTCGTTAAAGATTATTTATTTTTCAGATATTCATCAATACCTTTCGCACCTGCTTTACCGGCTCCCATTGCAAGGATAACTGTAGCAGCACCGGTAACGGCATCTCCTCCGGCAAATACACCTTCTTTTGAAGTCTGGCCGTTCTCTTCCTCTGCAACGATACATTTTCTGCGGTTTGTCTCAAGACCTTTTGTTGTAGAAGAGATCAGTGGGTTCGGAGAAGTTCCAAGAGACATGATCACTGTATCAACTTCGATATCATACTCTGATCCTTCGATCTCAACCGGACGTCTTCTTCCTGAAGCATCTGGCTCACCAAGCTCCATCTTAACAACGGTCATGCTTGTGATATTTCCCTTTTCATCAACATTGATCTTCTTCGGGTTTGTCAGAAGGTCAAAAATGATGCCCTCTTCTTTTGCATGATGTACTTCTTCTGCTCTGGCCGGAAGTTCTGCCTCGCTTCTTCTGTATACAATATGTACTTCTGCACCAAGTCTGAGTGCTGTTCTTGCTGCATCCATTGCAACATTACCGCCACCGACAACGGCAACTTTCTTGCCTGCTGCGATCGGTGTATCATAATCTTCACGGAATGCTTTCATCAGGTTGCTTCTTGTCAGATACTCATTTGCAGAGAAGACTTCATTTGCATTCTCTCCCGGAATACCCATAAACATCGGAAGACCGGCTCCTGAACCGATAAATACTGCCTCAAATCCCTCTTCTTCCATCAACTGGTCGATCGTAGTGGATTTACCGATCACAACATTCGTCTCAAATTTGACACCAAGCTCTTTTACCTTCTCGATCTCTTTTGCAACAACTTTCTGCTTTGGAAGACGGAACTCAGGAATACCATATACAAGTACTCCTCCGAGTTCATGCAGAGCTTCAAATACAGTTACATCATAACCTAGCTTTGCCAAATCTCCTGCACAGGTAAGTCCGGACGGACCGGAACCGATGACTGCAACTTTATGACCATTCTTTGTCTCTGCACACTCCGGCTTAATATCATGCTCCAGAGCGTAATCCGCAACAAATCTCTCAAGCTTTCCGATAGAAACTGCTTCACCTTTAATACCACGGACACATTTTCCCTCACACTGGGACTCCTGTGGGCAGACACGTCCACAGATAGCCGGAAGGGCACTGGACTTACCGATCACCTTATAAGCCTCTTCGATATTTCCTGCTTTTACCTCCTGAATAAATGCAGGGATATTGATGGATACAGGACATCCCTGGATACATCTTGCATTCTTACAGTTCAGACATCTCGTTGCCTCTTCCATTGCCTCTTCTTTATTGTATCCAAGACATACTTCTTCAAAGTTGGTAGCACGTACCTTTGGTTCCTGTTCTCTTACAGGTACTTTTTTCATCATATCAGCCATTACTCGTCACCTCCACAATGTCCGCATCCGCCATGATGGGTATCGCCTTCCTGAAGTTTCAGCATTGCACGACCCTCTTCAGACTTATACATCTGGCTTCTCTTCATTGCCTGATCAAAATCAACAAGATGTCCGTCAAATTCAGGGCCATCTACGCAGGCAAATTTAATCTCATCGCCAACCTGAAGACGACAGGCGCCGCACATACCTGTTCCGTCTACCATGATCGGGTTCATGCTGACGATCGTCGGGATCTCAAGCTTCTTCGTAAGCAGACATACGAACTTCATCATGATCATTGGTCCGATTGCAACACAGACATCATACTTTTTGCCCTCACCGACCAACTCTTCGATCATGGTCGTAACCATACCTGCGTGACCATAGGATCCATCATCTGTACACGGATAATAATTTCCTGCAACTGCTTTCATCTCATCTTCAAGGATCAGCATATCTTTCGTCTTGGAACCAACGATAACATCTGCTTCAATGCCATGCTCTCTGAGCCATTTTACCTGTGGATATACCGGAGCAGCTCCTACACCACCTGCTACAAAAAGCATTTTTTTCTTCTTCAGTGTCTCCAGATCTTCTTCTACAAATTCTGATGGACATCCCAGCGGACCTGTAAAGTCACGGAAATAGTCTCCTTCTTTCAGTTCTCCCATCTTCGTTGTGGAAGCTCCTACTTCCTGGACAACGATCGTGATCGTTCCTGCTTCTCTGTCATAATCACAGATTGTCAGAGGAATACGTTCTCCCTTTTCGTCCATCTTCACGATAATAAACTGACCCGGCTGACAGTGACTTGCAACACGCGGTGCATGAACATCCATCAGAAAGATCTTGTCGGCCAGTCTTCTAGCTTTTACAATCTTATACATGATTCTCCTCCTTGTAAATAATTACCCTTTTTTTATAATACGCTAACCCCTGTCGAAATTCAAGCATAACATAAAGGCAGACACCCGGAAAAAGTGTCTGCCCCTCTTTTCTTCGGAATCAGGTCCGGATCTCTGTCCGGTTTAGAAATCAACCTCTGTTCCGTAATATGTACATGTAAGAAGTTTTGCCATAGCGGCAGGATCAATGGCACGCGGATTTGATCCCGTACATGCATCGCCAACTGCCAGTTCTGCGATCTTGTCTACCTTCTCCTTGAATTCATCCTCATTAATACCGAAGTCTTTCAACGTCTTAGGAATGTTAAGTCTTACATTGAAATCATCAATCTTCTCAATAAGACTGTTGATCAGTGCCTTCTCAGATGTTCCCGGAAGACCCATTCTGCGGGCGATCTCAGCATAACGCTTTGCAGCTACAGGATCTTTTGCGTTATATTGGATAACATACGGCAGATAAATTGCATTTGCACAACCATGCGGAATATGACCTGTTGAGAAAGCTGCACCTGTCTTATGAGCCATGGAGTGGACGATTCCAAGCAATGCATTGGAGAATGCCATTCCTGCAAGGCACTGTGCATAGTGCATCTGCTCTCTTGCAACCATATCGCAATGATAAGATGCCGGCAGATAATCAAGAACCATCTCGATTGCCTGTAATGCAAGCGGATCCGTGAAAGGTCCGTTCAGCGTGGATACATATGCCTCAATCGCATGAGTCAGGGCATCCATACCTGTATATGCAACCTGCTTTACCGGAAGTCCTGATACAAGGTCAGGATCAACGATGGCTACATCCGGTGTGATATTGAAGTCAGCCAGCGGATATTTTACTCCTGTCTGATAATTCGTGATAACGGAGAATGCTGTAACCTCTGTAGCTGTTCCTGATGTAGAAGGAATTGCTGCAAATTTTGCTTTCTGTCTCAGTTCAGGGAAACTGAACGGAGTAATGATATCTTCAAAGGAGACCTCTGGATATTCGTAGAATACCCACATTGCTTTTGCAGCATCAATCGGTGATCCACCGCCCATGGCAACGATCCAGTCCGGCTCAAACTCACGCATCACCTCTGCGCCCTTCATAACGGTCTCAACAGACGGATCCGGCTCAACACCCTCGATCAACCTTACTTCCATGCCGCCCTCTTTCAGGTAGTTTACTGCCCGGTCAAGGAATCCCTGACGCTTCATAGATCCTCCACCGACAACAAGACAGGCTTTCTTTCCTTTCAGATTCTTCAGTTCTTCAAGACAGCCTTTTCCATGATAAATGTCCCTTGGTAAACAAAATCTACTCATAACAAATCTCTCCTTTTTATGTAGTATTGTTATTTTTTTAACATGTATATTATATCTCTCTGCACGCAAAAAAGCAACCCTGTTTTTGGAAATTTTGTATAAATTCCAGGTAAAACAGAGTTGCCTTATAGTAACTTTACACAGAACCTCTTTCTGCATAAAATTTATTCTGCCGAAGGCTTTGGAATATAGGTCTTGCTTGTCATGGCTGTCGCTTTTCCATTCTGATTATTGATCAGTACTACATTAAAAGTTACCTTTGCATCCAGCCGCAGGTCAACCGGTGCTGTATATTTCGTGGCACCTGCATCCGGTACAGAACCATCGGTTGTATAATAAGCCGTATACCCATCCGGAACTGTCACAGTCACCTGGATCGTTCCGCTGTATGCACCCGTAGATGGAGAAACCGCCGGTGCATCAGCCACCGGGAATGCAATCGTATATTTCGCACTTGCCACAACGCTTGGCACTCCTGCCTTGTTGACAGCAATCGCCCGAATCTCAGTCACGCCTTCTTCCTGCAGAAGGATTGCCTCAGAATATTTCTGACTGGCAGTCGTCGGTTCTGACCCGTCTGTCGTATAATAAATATCTCCTCCTGTCTCGGAAGAAAGAGAAACCTGCTGAACCTCTGTATAACTGCCCTCTTTCAAACTGAATTCCGGTGCTGTGGAAACATATTTTTTTACTGCCTTAAGTACTTTACTGTCATCGCAGTCTTCCAGCAGTACGGAGATTTTATCCAGTTCATCATTTTTCACATAAAAATCAATGACTGCCTCATAAAGCTTTTCATTGGATGGCTGTGTCTCCAAAGCAGTCAGATACACAGATTCTGCACTGTCCAGATCTCCCTGATCCACATAAATATCTGCAAGCCCCTTGTACGCTTCAGGCCTGGATTTGTCCTTGATCACAGCACGGTCAAAATACTTCTGTGCAACTTCGTAATTATCCTCCTGTAGTGCTGACATTCCCTTTTTCATGACTCCGGTATAAGAATTCTGATAAATCACATAAATTCCCACACCGATCAGACATACGATTAAAAAAAGAACGAGCAAAAGATTCCTTCTCTTTTTCTTTGCGGCTTCTCTCCGCTTCATTTGCTGAATCCTGCGGTATTCCGGTGAATCTTTTCTGAGATTTCCGGTCTGTTGCCTCTCTGCCTGTCTCCGGTTCTGCTGTTCTTTAGAACGACGGAGATTTTCTCTTCTTGCCTCCCTGAGCCGTTCCATCTCATTTTCATTCAGAACGCGGGTAGAACGGACACTCTGGGTCTGACTCATCTGACGCTGTCTCCGGACATCATCTGTCCGGATCTGACGGGTAGCCCCTTCTACCGAACCCTTTACTTCTCTTGCAAGAACATCATCCAGCGGGTTATAATCCGGGACCATCTGTACTTCAGCATTGCACCTGGGACAGATCAACTGACCATCCGGTATATTTGCTCCGCAATGTACACACTTCATGATCCGGTACCTCCTAGCTGCGTACAGTCTCTACACAGTTATTCATCAGCATGGCGATCGTCATCGGTCCTACTCCGCCCGGAACAGGAGTGATCGCTGATGCAACTGGTTCAACATCTGCAAAATCAACATCTCCACACAGATGATTTTCTGCATCCCGATGCATTCCGACATCAATAACAACCGCACCTTCTTTAACATAATCTGATGTTATGAAACGCTCTTTTCCGATTGCAACGATCAGAATATCTGCTCTTCTTGTCACATCTGCAAGATTCTTCGTTCTGGAATGTGCAATCGTAACTGTTCCATTTTCCCGGAGAAGCAGTGCTGCCATTGGCTTCCCGACAATATTGCTTCTTCCGATGATCACACATTCCTTTCCGGCAATCTCTATTCCCGAACGCTTCAGCAACTGGATCACACCGGCCGGAGTGCAGGATAAAAATCCCTTTTCCCCGATCCACAGTCTTCCCACACTTTCAGGATGGAATCCATCCACGTCCTTATCAGCCGAAATCGTCCGGATGATCTTATCTTCATCAATCTGAGCAGGAAGTGGGAGCTGTACAAGGATTCCATTTACCGTATCATCCGCATTCAGTTCCTTTACAAGCTCTACAAGCTGCTCTTCTGTCGTATCCTCCGGCAGTTCATATGCCCTTGATTCTACTCCGATATATGCACAGGCTCTTTTTTTATTTCTTACATAAACGGAAGAAGCTGGATCATCCCCTACCTGAATGACGGCAAGACAAATGTCCGTTCCGTCATTCTTCAATGCTTCTACCTCAGCTTTTAATTCATCTTTAATCTGCTGTGAAATTGCCTTTCCATCAATTAATTGTGCCATTCTTTTCTCCTTCTTGTTCCGGTTACCCTATTATTTTATACACCCTTTATTTGATGTTGGGGTCAAAAGCCCCCAACAATGATGCCAACGGATTGTTTCGTGCTACGCACTCCCACAATCCTGACATCTTTATTTTCCTGTATGACAGAAGATCCTTAGAACAGACCTGTGATCTTTCCGTCGTCTGTTACATCAATTCCATTTGCTGCCGGTACTTTCGGCAGTCCAGGCATGGTCATTACTGCACCCGTCAGAGCGACAACGAATCCTGCACCGGCACTGACATAGACTTCTCTGATATGGATATCAAAATTCTCCGGTCTTCCAAGCTTCTTCGCATCATCTGACAGGGAATACTGATTCTTCGCCATACATACCGGGAAATCTGAGAATCCCATCTCTTCGATCTTTGCGATCTGCTTTGACGCAGCCGGTTCATACACCACATCTCTTGCACCATAGATTTCCTGTGCGATCGTACGGATTTTATCTTTCAGAGAAAGTTCTTCACTGTAAAGTGGATGGAAACGGCTTTCCTTTGTCTCCAGCGTCTCCAGTACTTTCTCAGCCAGTGCGATGCCGCCTTCTCCGCCTTTTTCCCATACTTCTGAAAGTGCAAATTCACAGTTATGGTCATGACAGAATTTTTCAATAAATGCATTCTCTGCATCCGTATCTGATACAAAAGAATTCAGCGTAACAACAACCGGCACACCATATTTCTGAATATTTTCAATATGCTTTTCAAGATTTACAATTCCTTTTGCAAGTGCATCTAAATTTTCTTCTGCAAGATCTGCCTTTGCAACACCGCCATTGTATTTTAATGCACGTACTGTTGCGACCAGGACAACTGCATCCGGCTTCAATCCTGCCATCCGGCACTTGATATCAAAAAACTTCTCGGCTCCAAGATCTGCACCGAACCCTGCCTCCGTCACTGCAATATCGCCAAGCTTCAGGGCCATCTTTGTGGCACGCACACTGTTGCATCCATGTGCGATATTGGCAAACGGTCCACCATGGATCAGTGCCGGTGTATGTTCCAGTGTCTGAATCAGATTTGGCTTGATTGCATCTTTCAAAAGTGCAGTCATGGCACCGGTTGCCTGCAGATCATCTGCTGTCACCGGATCTCCATTAAAATTATAAGCGACAATAATTCTTCCCAGACGCTTCTTAAGATCAGCAAGATCATCTGCAAGGCAGAGAATTGCCATAATCTCGGAGGCGACTGTAATAACAAAATGATCTTCTCTTACCATTCCGTCGGTCTTTCTTCCAAGACCAACTACAATATTCCGCAGGACACGGTCATTCATGTCCACGCAGCGTTTCCACACGATCTGACGTGGATCGATCCCCAGGGCATTCCCCTGCTGGATATGATTATCAAGCATTGCTGCCAGCAGATTGTTGGCAGAAGTGATGGCATGAAAATCTCCCGTGAAATGAAGATTCAGATCCTCCATCGGAACCACCTGTGAATAACCGCCACCGGCTGCTCCTCCTTTGATTCCAAAGCATGGTCCAAGAGATGGTTCGCGTAATGCGATCACTGATTTTTTGCCAAGCTTTGCAAATGCCTGTCCAAGACCTACAGAAATTGTCGTCTTTCCCTCTCCCGCCGGGGTCGGATTAATGGCTGTAACAAGAACCAGCTTTCCGTCCTCGCGGTCCTTGATCCGTTCCCAGAGTTCATCAGAAAGCTTTGCTTTATACTTTCCATAAAATTCCAGTTCATCCTCTGCGATTCCTGCACCCTCTGCCACCTCTCTGATGTGCTTCATTTCTGCTTCCTGAGCAATCTGAATATCTGTCTTCATTCCTGTTTCCTCCTTGTTCATCCCTCTTATTTTCAATAACATCCTCACACTTTCATGCAAGTTCTGTAAACTACGATTCCTGCTTATTTTCCGCTATGTATGCGTCAAATTCTTCTTTTGACATAAGAACTTTTCTCGGCTTTGTCCCCTCTTCGGGACCGACAACTCCTGCTTCTGCAAGCTGATCCATGATCCTTGCAGCACGGTTGAACCCAATCTTGAACATTCTCTGGAGCATTCCGATCGAAGCCCTGTCTTTGTCAATGATCAGTTGTCCTGCTTCTGTAAAATAGACATCCCTGTCATCTGTATCCTCCGCAGATACTCCTGAAATGGATGTCGGAACATCAGCAGTCATCATATGTTCTTCCAGTTCATTACTGTAAGCCGTACTTCCATTTTTGTCAATCAGATAATCTACAACTTTCTGAACTTCTTTATCAGAGACAAAGGATCCCTGCACCCTCACCGGCTTTGGATAACCGGATGGATAGAACAGCATATCTCCTTTTCCCAGCAGCTTTTCTGCCCCGTTCATATCAATGATCGTACGCGAATCCACTCCCGATGAAACTGAAAATGCAATTCTTGACGGCATATTTGCCTTGATCAGTCCCGTGATGACATTCACTGACGGACGCTGGGTCGCAAGGATCAGATGAAGCCCCGCCGCACGTGCCAACTGTGCAAGACGACAGATCGCCCCCTCCACTTCTCCGGGAGCTACCATCATCAGATCTGCAAGCTCATCAATGATGATAATGATCTGTGGAAGTTTTTTCTTTGCATCTTCTCCGGTCTCACCTCTCAGGACTTTTTCATTGAATCCTTTCAGGTCCCTTACATTGTACTCAGCGAAAAGCTTATAACGCTTTTCCATCTCGGCAACTGCCCAGTTCAAAGCCCCGGCAGCCTTTTTCGGATCAGTTACAACCGGAATCATCAGATGCGGGATTCCGTTATATACACTCAGTTCTACAACTTTCGGATCTACCAGGATCAGCTTCACATCTTCCGGATCTGCTTTGTAGATAATGCTCATGATCAGGGTATTGATGCAGACAGATTTACCTGAACCTGTCGCTCCTGCGACAAGGAGATGCGGCATTTTTGCAATATCTGCCACAACAACTTTTCCTGCAATATCTTTTCCAACTGCAAAGGAGATCGGTGATCTGCTGTTCTTGAACTCATCGGACTCCAACAGATCTCTCAGCATAACGGCTGTATTTTCACTGTTCGGGACTTCAATCCCGACAGCAGCTTTTCCCGGTATAGGAGCTTCGATCCTCAGATCAGCAACAGCAAGATTCAGCTTGATATCATCTGCCAGCCCGACAATCTTGCTGACTTTTACTCCCTGTTCCGGCTGCAGCTCATACCGGGTCACAGACGGACCACAGCTTGCATTGGTGACATGAACCCCTACTCCAAAGTTCTGAAGTGTCTGCTCCAGCTTTAATGCTGTGGCACGCAGATGTGCATCGGAATCTCCACCGCCCTTTTTCCCTTTTACCAGAAGATTCATCGGTGGAATGCGGTAAATCTTCTGCGGCTGCTCTTCCATTGCTCTGACAGACTGCTCTACACTGGCTGTCTCGGCTGCAACTGCCTGTGCATTTTCTTTCGTATTTTTCCTGTTCCGTCTGACCGGCATCTCCTGCGGATCAGATGGCATCTGCATCGCATCAGGTACTCCTTCCTCAGCAGATCTTTCTGTTCTGGTCATCTCTGTCTCTTCTGCTGTAAGCGGTTCTGCACGGTTAATAACAAACCGCCCCGGATCCGATTCTTCGCTATCTCCTCCGTCAGGGACTGCTCCTTCCGGGGTCAGTTCCTGGATCTCAGGAGATTTTCTCCGCCTTCTGCTTTTTCTCTCCCGCGGTACTTCCTCTTCTCCTTCCCCATGCAAAAGAGTCGTTGCAAAGGAAACTCCTCTTGCCTTTTTCCCTTTTTCACCAGGAACTCCTGCTCCGCTCTCTTCTGTCTCCTGAGCTGTCTGCCGCTCTCTTTTTTTCCTTTCCCGCTCTTTCGTACGGATCACTGCGGTTTCCTGTCTCTTTCTTTTTGCCTCTTCATACGCGACTTTGCTTTTCCGTCCGATGGGAGACAGAAGAGAACGCTCTGTGATCAGGATAATACTGATGATTCCCAGTACAACCAGGATCACACCGGCACCGATCTTTCCAAAAAGCGGACAAAATAACCGGATCAGACAGCCTCCTGCGAAACCTCCTGCATTCTTATGCTCACTGGATGCGACATAATAAGAAAATAATGTTGCATTTTTATCGTATGGATGGAACAAAAGCTCAATCATTCCGCACAGGATCAGAAATAATGCAGCAACTGCTCCTAATTTTATGTAAGCATGGGAATTTCCCTTATTGGAAATTCCAAATGCAACTGCTCCAAATAAGATAAACGGCAGAAAATATGCCATAAATCCGAAAATGCCAAAAACTACCGATGACACCGTCTTGCCTACAATTCCACCCAGTCCAAAATTACTGAGGACAAGAAGGATACACACTGCAAGCAGTCCCAGAATGATGATCTCCCCTCTGATCTCATCCCGGTTCTGACTTTGTCCGGATTTCTGCTGCGTCTTCTTTGCCGTACTTTTTGTATTCTTCTTTCCTTTTGTTGACTTCGCAGCCATATAATTCCCCCTTATTTTCACATACTTATTTTAGTATACCATCAATTTTTTTTAGTGTCATCAAAAAAATGATCCGGTTTTTCCTGCTTCTTTTTTCTTCTCTCCTCATCGATCAGTTCATGAAGTTTCTGAAACGCTTCATGAATCCCTCCCACTTCATCGATCATTCCCTCTCTGACAGCTTCCTCTCCCTCCAGCATTGTCCCCACATCTTTCACGAGCTGTGTTGAATCCAGCATCAGCTCCACGATCCGTTCCTGGGAGATATGAGAATGGGACGCAATGAAGCGGGTAATGCGGTCCTGGGTACGCTCCATATTTCGATAACTCTGGATCACTCCGATGAACATTCCAGAAGAACGCACCGGATGAATAATCATCGTGCCTGACGGGACAATAAAAGAATAGTCTGCAGATACAGCCAACGGTCCTCCGATAGAATGACTTCCTCCAAGGACCAGTGATACGGTCGGTTTTCCAAGGGATGCGATCATTTCTGCAATTCCAAGTCCGGCTTCTACATCCCCGCCCATTGTGTTTAAAAGGATTAGTACTCCTTCGATCTCATCATTTTCTTCTGCCTCCGCAAGCCGCGGGAGCAAATGTTCATACTTTGTAGCCTTTGTATTTCCGGATACATTCTCATGTCCTTCAATCTCACCGATGATCGTCAGAAGCTGAATCCCATACGGGTTTCCCTTTTTTCCCAGTTCCATCGTCCCCATTTCGCGGATCTCTTCATTTTCCTTATTTCTCTGCTCCTGTTTTGTATCCATTTTATCTGTTCCCATAGATTCTACCTCCTGCAAGTTCTGAACCATAGTATGAACAGATTTATAATAAATATGTAGGAATACATACAACAGTCCGGGGCGGAACATACGATCTGTATAGACACTCTGCCACTGTCAGTTTTTCCTTCATACCCCGGTATAAAAAAGAAGATACAAATGTATCCAATTTACACTTGTACCTTCTCATCGTTATTAATCTTCCAAAGCCTGCTTTACATCAGCGATCAGGTCTTCAATATTTTCAATTCCAAGACTGAAGCGGATCAGATCCGGCTGTACTCCTGCCTCCAGAAGTTCCTGCTCATTCATCTGTCTGTGTGTATGACTTGCCGGATGCAGGACACAGCTTCTTGCATCAGCCACATGCGTCACAATAGCAACCAGTTTCAGCTTATCCATCATTTTCACGGCAGCTTCTCTTCCACCCTTTAATCCAAAAGTGATGACACCACAGCTTCCATTCGGCATATATTTCTGCGTCAGATCATAATACTTATTGCCAGGTAACGACGGGCAGTTTACCCATGCTACTTTTTCATGTCCCTGCAGATATTCCGCCATCTTAATTGCATTTTCACAATGTCTTGGCACACGCAGATGCAGACTCTCCAGTCCAAGATTCAGGAGAAATGCATTCTGCGGTGACTGGATCGATCCTAAATCTCTCATCAACTGGGAAGTTGCTTTTGTGATATAAGCACCTTTTCCAAATTTTTCTGTATAGATGATTCCATGGTAAGTCTCATCCGGTGTTGTCAGTCCGGCAAATTTATCTCCGTAAGCAGCCCAGTCAAAATTACCGCCGTCAACAATCGCACCGCCTACACATGTTGCATGACCATCCATATACTTTGTTGTGGAATGCGTCACAATATCAGCCCCCCACTCAAACGGGCGGCAGTTGATCGGTGTAGCAAATGTATTATCTACGATAAACGGAACCCCATGCTTATGTGCCGCCTTTGCAAATTTTTCAAAATCCAGAACGACCAGTGCCGGATTTGCAATCGTCTCTCCAAATACTGCCTTTGTATTATCCTGAAATGCTGCTTCCAGTTCTTCTTCCGTGCAGTCAGGATCAACAAAAGTAGCCGTCACACCCATTTTACGGATTGTATGAGCAAAAAGGTTATATGTTCCGCCATACAGGGCAGATGCACATACAATATGATCTCCCTCTTCTGCAATATTCATAATGGCATAAAAATTAGCTGCCTGACCGGATGAAGTCAGCATTGCCGCTGCTCCGCCTTCCAGATCACAGATCTTTGCTGCTACTGCATCATTCGTCGGATTCTGCAGTCTTGTGTAAAAATAACCGGATTCTTCCAGGTCAAATAAACGTCCCATCTGCTCACTGCTGGTATAGCGGAATGTAGTACTCTGATAGATTGGAAGAACTCTTGGCTCTCCATTTCCCGGTTCATATCCTGACTGCACACACTTTGTCTCAATTCTGTAATTGCTCATTTCCTCTTCCTCCTTGAAATTTTCTTAAAAAATGGAGCAGGCTGTCAATTTCAGCTTGCTCCATATCTTTTTAGTAGGTTATTTATTCATTCCAGTTATGATATACATCCTGCACATCATCATCTTCATCAAGCAGATCCAGTGTCTTCTGGATGTTCTTGATATCCTCTTCTTTTGTAAGGTCAACATAAGTCTGAGGAATCATCGTAACTTCCGCAGAAGCCATCGCAATTCCTTCCTCTTCCAGCTTCAGACGTACATCACTGAAATCCTCCGGTGAAGTAAGCACTTCGTAGCTGTCCTCTTCTTCATTAAAATCTTCAGCACCCGCATCCAGTGCAAGCATCATCAGATCATCTGAGTCCATATCACACTCTTCTTTATCGATAATAATCTGTCCCTTTTCATCAAACATAAAAGATACACATCCCGGAGTCCCGACATTTCCAGCTCCCTTTGTAAACGCATTTCTTACATTTGATGCTGTACGGTTCTTATTATCCGTCAGAGTCTTTACGATGATGGCGGTTCCGTTCGGACCATATCCCTCATATGTAATACGCTCATAATTATCTGCGGAACCTTCCCCGGCTGCTTTCTTGATATTTCTTTCGATCGTATCATTCGGCATATTGTTCGCTTTTGCCTTTGCGATCACATCACGAAGTCTGCTATTATTCACCGGATCAGCACTTCCACCTTCTTTTACTGCAATCGCAAGCTCACGGCCGATCTTTGTAAAGATCTTTCCCTTTGCTGCGTCATTCTTCTCTTTTTTGTGCTTAATATTCGCAAATTTAGAATGTCCTGACATACTTTCATTCTCCTTTTCTATCTGACTTAAATCAATTAAGACTTGTACTTCATCCTGCTCTCCGCAACCAGAGCATTATCTTAATAAGTTTACCACGCTTTTTCTCATCTGTAAAGTCCACGTTCCTGTCTTATGTAGGCAGATTCAGGCTGACACAGATCGCCTCGTCTACTTTTTTCATCATTGCAGAATCTATATGACATACATATTCTTTCAGTCGCTGCTTGTCGATTGTACGGATCTGCTCTAACAGGATCACAGAATTTTTTACTATATTATAATCCCTCGTACTGATCTCGATATGCGTCGGAAGTTTCGCTTTATTCATTTTTGAAGTGATCGCCGCACAGATGATCGTAGGGCTGTGCCGGTTTCCGATATTATTCTGGATAACCAGGACAGGTCGTATCCCTCCCTGCTCTGATCCGACCACGGGGCTTAGATCTGCGTAATAAATATCTCCTCGTCTGACCATTTGTTTTCACTCTCCGATATCTCCGTTATGTTAAGCTATACTTAAGTATCTCCGGATTCATCGGATGTATTCACAAATTCTTCAGATTCGTCCTTTAAAAATAATCTGTCTGCGAAATGATTTTTCCATTCTTCAGGTAAGCACGTGGGATTCTCTTACTCAGGCAGCATACAAATTCATAATTGAATCTTCCACTTAATTCTGCAAGATCCTCCACCTGGATCTGTTCCTCCTGATCCCGTCCGATCAGAATCACCTCATCCATAAATGCCACATCGGGGATTTCCGTTACATCAACCATAAACTGATCCATACAGACTCTTCCAAGAATCCTTGCCTTTTTCCCATGGATCAGCACATACCCTTTATTTGACAGTGATCTGGGATACCCATCCCCATATCCCACCGGAATGGTTGCAATCTTCATCTTTTTCTCTGTAATATATGTGCCACCGTAACTGATCGATGTACCTTTTCCGACTTCCTTTACGAAACTAACATGACTGACCAGACGCAGAGCCGGACGCAGACTCACTGCATTCTGATCCACGTCGTCTGATGGATACATTCCGTAAATGGAAATTCCCGCTCTCGCAATATCATGCTTGAGATCTGGAAAATCAATGATTCCGGCACTGTTGTCACAGTCAAAATACTGGATCGGAACATTTCGTTCCTCCATCAGTTCTTTCATCCATAAAAATTTCTCATGCTGCTTTAACGTATAAGATTTATCCAGCTCGTCGGCTTTTGCAAAATGCGTAAACATTGCCTCTGTCTGCACATTCGGAAGCCTGCTGATCCGTTCAATGGAAGATGCACTTTCTTCCGTTACCGGGAATCCGATCCTTCCCATTCCGGTATCAATCTTAATATGAAAATACGCAGTCTTTCCAAGTCTTTGTGCAGCCTCTGACATTCCCCGTGCCATTTCTTCAGTATAAACCGCAGCACGAATCTCTTTTTCTACCATCTCTTCGTATTCGTCCGGGAAGACACATCCCAGTACCAGAATCGGCTTTTTGATCCCCTGTTCACGCAGGACAGCCGCCTCTCCCATACATGCAACAGCATAGCCCCAGATATATGGCATCTCTTCAAACATTTTCGCCAGCGGAACTGCCCCATGACCATATCCGTCGGTCTTGATGACTGCGATCAGTTTTCCGTCTTCGCCAATCCGCTTTTTCATCTGCTCCATATTATATGCAATGGCATCCAAATCGATATATGCACAAACTCTGCTGTATTTCTTCATTTAGTTACACTCCTTTGCTTTCTTCATCGCTACCTGTATTCCATGGATCAGATCCCTTGCGAGAACACTGTAACCACCTTTTTTATCCCTTGCCTCATCTCCACCACAGGCATGCAGAAAAACGCCCGTCACTGCACTTTGAAATCCATCCATTCCCTGTGCGAGAAGTCCGGTGATCACACCCGCAAGCACATCTCCTGAACCGCCTTTTGCCATGGCCGCATTGCCTGCCAGATTAAGGAAGTTCTGCCTGTCTTTCTGGGCAACTATCGTTCTGCTATCTTTTAAGGCACAGATACACGGGGATTCCTCGGTAAACCGGTGAAGTACTTCAAACCGCCGTTCTGCAATTTCTGATACAGAGATTCCTGTCAGCCGGGACATTTCTTTCATATGAGGGGTGAGGATCATATTTTTCCCAAGTTTTTTATACAGATCTTTCCTTCCTGCAAGAAGGTTCAGTCCATCTGCATCAATCACGCAGGGACACTTTGCTTTCTCTATTGTATGCAGCAAAATCTTTTCTGATCTACTGCTTTGTCCTAATCCACAGCCGATACAGATGACATCTGCCCACCCGATCAGTTGATCCAGTTTCTCTTCATCATACTCTCTATAGCAGGAAATGATCGCCTCTGGAAGAAGTCCCTGAAGTACCTGCCTGTTCTCTTCTGCTGTATAGATCTGGACAAGTCCGGCACCAACCGTATACGCTGCTGTAGCTGAAAGATAAGCTGCTCCTGCCATTCCCGGACTGCCGGTGATCATAAGGACTCTGCCAAAACTGCCCTTATGCGAATCCTCTTTTCTTTCCGGCAGCAGATTTCCCAGCTCCTTTTTATCATAGGTCATGCAGACACTTTTCTGTTCAAAAAAGTACTCGGGATCAATCCCGATCGTTACCGGAACAACCTCTCCCGCACAGATCTGTCCCGGATACAAAGCACAGCCACGCTTCTGACATGCCATAGATACTGTCAGTTCCGCCTGAAATGCAATACCAAGCACCTTTCCTGTAGCAGAACAGATTCCTGATGGAATATCCACTGCAACCTTCTGTGCCGTCTGCCGGTTCATCCATCCGATCACATCTCTGTAGTGTCCTGCAACTTCTCTGCACAGACCAACGCCAAAAATTGCATCAATGATCACAGTATACTCTTTCTCGGGGATTTCTGTAAACAAATTAATCCCGAGATTTTTGTCGATCTGAGCCTGCAATCTGCATTCTTCCGTCATAGAGCTTTCTCTTCCCGTAAAAAGCACATCCACATGGCAGCCCTTTTCAGCCAGAATTCTTGCCACAGCAAATCCATCTCCGCCATTATTTCCACTGCCGCATACGATCAGTGGTCGCCTTAAATCCTTTTTCTTTTCTTCCAGTACTTCAACAATTTTTAATGCTGCCCTCTCCATAAGAACCACAGAAGGTACACCGATCTGCTGGATCGTATACTGATCTGCTTTCTTCATCTGTTCTCCGTCCGGTAAATATCTCATGAGCAGTCCCCTTTCTTTTAAAGACAAACTGCTGCGGACCGGTCCAGCTATGACCATACCCGCAGCAGTCCTCTGCTATTTTTGAATTTCATTGTGCTGGCTGATATTATAAGACAATTTCATCAGACTGTCAGCAAGATGTACACTCTCCACAATGACATCCTTGGGAAGTGTAAGATCCGTATGTGCAAAATTCCAGATGGCCTTGATCCCATTCGCTACCAGGACATCCGCTACTTCCTCCGCTTTTGACTTGGGAAGTGTAAGAGCTGCAATCTCAATATCATTTTCCTGCAGGTATCCTTCCAGTTCATCCAGCATTCTGACAGGGATTCCCCGGATCGTCACTCCCTCAAGACGCGGATTCACATCAAATAAACTTTTTAAAATAAATCCATTCCGTTCAAATGATGCATAATTTGCCAGTGCCTGTCCAAGATTACCGGCACCGATAATAATAAAGTTATGATCCTTATCCAGTCCCAGTATCTTTCCAATCTCCGTATAAAGGTACTTTACATTATATCCATATCCCTGCTGTCCAAATCCGCCGAAATTGTTCAGATCCTGCCGGATCTGGGATGCTGTTACCTGCATCTTTTTACTCAGGTCATTGGATGAGATCCTCTCTACACCCGCTTCAAGCAGGTCTCCCAAATATCTATAATATCTTGGAAGCCTGGAAATTACGGCACGTGATATTTTTCTTTGTTCCACTTCCATTGCCCTCCACATCATAATCTACCCAACATTATATAGAATAGTTAAACTTCTGTCAAACTTTACTTTCCTACTTCTTGTATTTTCGGCTATTTTCGATATAATAGATACTTGGAGTTTTATAATAATGAAGAGCCATTTTAAAATAAGAACTATGATATAAGGAGTTTATTGATTATGATTTTAGCCTGTCACAATCTGAATAAAGCATTCGGCGAACATACCATTGTCTGCGACGGTTCTTTTCATATTGAAGACCGGGAGAAGGCAGCTCTTGTCGGGATCAATGGTGCCGGGAAATCTACGATTCTGAAAATGATCATCGGGGAGGAACCCCTGGACGGTGGCGATGTTATTCTTGCTAAAGGGAAGACTCTCGGTTATCTTGCACAGCGTCAGGATCTGACATCCGGCAATACAATCTATGAGGAAGTAAAAAGTGCAAAAGCCGATATCTTTGCAATGGAATCCCAGCTTCGTTCCATCGAGCAGGAACTGAAATCCTTAACCGGGGAAGATCTGAAAAACCGGCTGGATACATACAACCGGCTTCAGTCTGAATATGAGGCCAAAAATGGCTATGCCTGCGAAAGTGAAATCACCGGTGTCCTGAAGGGGCTTGGATTTACAGAGGATGATTTTTCCAAGCAGACCGATACCCTCTCAGGAGGTCAGAAGACACGAGTCTCTCTTGGAAAACTGCTTCTGACAAGCCCTGATATCCTCTTACTGGACGAGCCGACCAACCATCTGGATCTTAATTCCATTGCATGGTTGGAAACGTATCTTTTAAATTATTCAGGAGCCGTATTGATTGTTTCCCATGACCGGTATTTTCTGAACCGTGTCGTAACAAAAGTCATTGAGGTCGATCAGGCTCATATTCGTATGTATATGGGAAACTACAAAGCCTATGCAGCGAAAAAGCAACAGATCCGTGATGCCCGCCTGAAAGAATACATGAACCAGCAGCGTGAAATAAAGCATCAGCAGGCAGTCATCGAGAAACTTCGTTCTTTCAACCGGGAGAAATCCATCAAGCGGGCTGAAAGCCGGGAAAAAATGTTGGACCGTATCACTCCTGTTGAAAAGCCTGTTGAAAGCGTCCGCGAAATGCACTTTTCTCTTGAGCCGTCCTGTATCAGTGGATCGGACGTCCTGACAGTTGAACATCTGTCCAAACGCTTTGACAGCCAGCAACTTTTTCAGGATATCAGCTTTGAGATCCATCGCGGGGAACACGTTGCCATCATTGGTGATAATGGTACAGGAAAAACTACCCTGTTAAAAATTATCAACCAAGTAGTCTCTGCAGACGAGGGATCTTTCACGCTTGGATCAAAAGTCAAAATCGGATATTACGATCAGGAACATCACGTCCTTCATGATGAAAAGACGATTTTCGATGAAATTTCCGATGACTACCCATCCCTGACTAATACACAGATCCGCAATACACTTGCTGCATTTCAGTTTACCGGGGAGGAAGTCTTTAAACAAATCCGTACACTCAGCGGTGGCGAAAAAGGACGTGTATCCCTCGCAAAGCTGATGCTGTCCGAGGCAAATTTCCTGATTCTCGATGAACCTACCAACCATCTGGATATTACCTCCAAGGAAATCCTGGAAGAAGCCCTGAACAACTACAGCGGAACGGTTCTTTATGTCTCCCATGACCGGTATTTTATTAATCAGACCTGTTCCCGCATTTTGGAGCTTGTCAATCAGACTTTTGTAAATTATATCGGAAACTATGACTACTATCTTGAAAAGAAAGAAGAACTGACCCGGGCATACGCATCTGCCCCTGCCGTATCTGCCGGTATTGCTCCCTCGGAATCTTCTTCCGAGAATCAGACAGAATCCAAATTGAGCTGGCAGGAGCAGAAAGAACAGCAGGCAAAAGAGCGGAAACGCAAAAACGATCTGAAAAAGACAGAAGAAGAAATTGCAAAGCTGGAAGAACGAAATACCGTAATCGATGAAGAACTGACAAAAGAAGAAATTTATTCCAACTCCATTGAATGTCAGAAACTTTCTACCGAGCGGGCTGAAAATGAGGAAAAGCTGGAAGCCTTGTACGAGCGGTGGGAAGAGTTGGCGGAGGAAGTGTAATAAATTTGTAGTTGTTGGGGTGAAAATGATTCGGTATCAGGAAGGCTTTTTGACAGAAGAGCGTCCATATCCGCCCTTGCTGTTGCATCGCAGTGCAGGACCCGCTTTACCTCAGCCCGTTGACAACTTGTAACAGGAACGTGGAAACACTCGTGCAGAGGCACTCCTGTTTACGTTCCTTAACAAGTTGGGCAAAGTGTCTTCGGAACGCTCCTTGTCAATGCACTGCTCACGCAACAGCAAGGGCGGATATTAGGCTTTTCAAATCAGAAAATTTTCCCTCATGCCAGAACATTTTCTCCCAACAAAGACGAAATTCCAATAAGAAATAAAGAGCCGGATGGCTATCAACTAAGATAAACGCTCCATCAAATAGTAAATACAATATCTACTGTCTAATATTTACGATCGAATATCTTAGTCAATAGCCATCCGGCTT
>OGUJ01000081.1_pt1 | contig 86924 bp, 74 predicted proteins | sample 1573661 | NCBI WGS metagenome assembly OGUJ01 (sample SAMEA2581933, study PRJEB24529) | metagenome | biome: Human gut stool | place: China | collected 2011
GACTCATTGCCTTTTCCTTTACATACGCTGTAATTGATTGACGATACTTTCTGTTCTTCGAATAGCTTCTTCTACCTGTCTTTTTGCAGTATTGATTCGATCCTGGACCATCCAGTCCACCACAAATCCATCGAAAAAATAATCTGCAAATGAAAGAAAATCTCCGGTATCGATGTGTAGATCACATGCCATATTTACATCATTTAATTCCCTGCTGAAATTACGGAGGTCATACTTTGCCTGATCCATATTCTGCTTTGCATGATCCATTTTAGAATGTTTCAGCATCGTACTGAAAAACCCTCCACCAAACATATCTACCAGACCCCAGTTTTTTGCACTGTTCAGATTCTCTTTTGCTGCACTAAGACTATTTAAGGCTCTGCGTCCGGCTTCAATTGCTTCTCTTTTTTCTTTTTCAATATCATATCCCATCAAAAACACCTCTCTGACTTTTTATGAATGTGACGTTACAAGTCCGATAATCCCACCAATGATCAATAGTGGAAAAGCTATATACATTAATCCGCCTACTACCATTCCGATCAATATCACTGGAAAGAAAATAACCATACAAAGTAATTTCATGATTCCCCAGGATGCTTTTAAGCCAAATATAAAAAATTTTCCAACAAACCAAATCATACAAATAGTAAATAATACTGTTAACATCTTTTTCTCCTTCTAACACTCATCCAGTTGTGAGTGATTCATCTTTTCTGTTGATATTGTCAGTATAGCAAAATAATTTTTTACAATACACCTCCGTAGTAAAGAATAAAATCTTTATAATTCCCATTTTTTGTGGAATAACACAAAATAAGTTCCAAAAGGGCACTTTCCCTTTTGAGCCTATACACTTTATCAGCTAACGCATTTCACTTTCATTTTTCCTCATGGTCATGAGGCTTTTTTCTCTCAAAGGGTTCAACAAACTAAATTTGACGATTCCCTTTGATTGCATTGTTTCTTTCACGAAAACACCTTCAATATAGTTACCGTTCAATCCGATAAATCCAATTATCTGTTTTGCACTGTCATCTTGATACACATATATCTCTGCATAAGGGAGAATTTTTCTAACCATATCATAATTTGAACGCCAATAATCAGACGATATAAAATTATGTGCTTGAATATTCGTGTCTAACCATATTTTCATCAATGCGTCTATATCATACTCGTCATATTGCCGTATCACACCAACACCTCCTAGTAAACTCACAATAGCATGTACCTTTTTTTATTAAAATTACTCTGCTATCATTATCCTATACCAAATATAAAAAGTCAAAAAAGTTTAGTTGCTTCACAAGTCCGACTTCAGTAATGGACTAGACAAATCCGGGAGTTTGACAGTTGAATAATAGAAAAATACCTTGCAGACCGCATAAAACCTGCTTTTTTTATATCAAATTTTTCGTTTTTATGTATGTTATTTTTCTGTCAATGTGTGGCATAATAAAAGGAAGGATGGATTGACTATGAATCTTCATATATCAAAATCAAAAAATGCAGAGTCCTTTTATATCTGCAAATCTTATGTAAAAGCTAACGGCAGCACATCTTCCATGATTGTCCGCAAACTTGGAACATTGGAACAGCTTTTGATTGAACATGGTCCAACAAGAGATGATGTCCTTGCATGGGCAAAAAATGAAGTGAAAATAGAAGAAAAAGAATGGGCTTTGAACATGAAGGGGTTCAAAAGAGTTTCTGATAATAAACCTGTGGATATCACTGGGCTTCCTCTGGATGATAAAGGACTTTATTATAAAGATGAACCTTACACCACCAAAAAGCTCCATCAACGTTTGATCATTACATACTCACCGAAATATGCACTTTATCAGAAATCCATTCGTGATAGACAGGTAGAACGGGCACAAAAGATGCTGGATGCCGGAAACACAAAAAAAAATCGTAAAAACCCTAACGATCCAGCACATTTTATCGGAACTGTAGCAGCTACAAAAGAAGGCGAAGCAGCTGATATCCATCATTATCTGGATGAAAGTAAGATTGAAGAGGAAGCTAAATATGACGGATTTTATGCTGTCTGTACAGATCTTTTAGACTATGATGGCAGCGACATTTTAAAAGTTAGCGAGGGAAGATGGCAGATAGAAGAATGCTTTCGCATTATGAAAACAGATTTCTCAGCACGACCAGTTTATTTACAGGACGAAAACCGTATTAAAGCACATTTTCTAATCTGTTTTCTTGCATTGACAATCTATCGTTTTCTTGAAAAAAAACTGGATTCAAAATATACCTGAGAAGAACTGCTTGATGCTTTGAAATCAATAAATTTTGTTTATGTTCAAGAACAGGGATTTATACCGACATACAAACGAGAACCGATTACAGACGCTCTACATGATGCTTGTGGTTTTCGAACGGATTATCAATTTATAGCCAAAAGCAAAATGAAAACAATTCAAAAAGAAAGTAAAGGAAGGTAAAAAAATAGGACATATCAGATAAGCTAATATCCAATATGCCCTAATCTTTAATCCCACAACGAATAAAACCATTTAGAAAACAATTCCAATGCTTCATTCTTACAATCTTCTCTGTACTGTCTCAATGCTTTTTCTTCCGCATAATATTTTTTCTCAATATCCTTATACTCTGGTATTTCACTAGGAAAATGTAAAACTCTACCAAATTTATTCATCTTTCCTTCTTCAAGTTTTTCTCCAAAGAGTCCGTATTTTTCTTCAAATTCTTGTAATATATTATCATGCTCTTTCTGATATGGATTTTTCTTCTGACACGTTTCCTCATTCATTTCTCTAAACAAAAATATCATATTATCAAGAATCCTATCCCATTCTGAATGACATTCATCGTTGCAGGAAATCCCATGTTCGTCCACATACTCTGTCCCCAAACAACTTGGACTTCCATGTTTTGTATCTTTGAATTGTTGCAACATATCTGGCATGAGATTCATAAACCAATAATCAATGTTCCATAAATCTTTATCACAATATCCTCTTGTAATCCTCTGAAAACTGTATTTTATATTTCGCAACACCAAGCCAACCATCTTCCATGATCTTTTTCTTTCATACCAAAAATCTGTTTTATTCCATACATTATCCATTGTGTACCGCCTTTCCTCAAAATAGTTATATCCCCGTCAATGACGAGGATATCTTCTATACTGGTATGTAACACTTTACTTAGAATCAGCAGATTATCCAAGCTCGGTAATGATTTTCCAGAAAGCCATTTATAGACTGCCTGTGGATTTTCAAATCCCATCACTTCTTGAATATCTTTTACAGAATACCCATACTTCAGTAAAAGTTCTCTGATTCTTTCTCCTGTTGCTTTTTGTTGGATTGATAAATATATAGGCTTCACAATGCTCCTCCTTATACATCTTCCATCCCGATACACAAGCACATTTTAACATTATTTGAATGTTTCTTCCAGTAATTTTTTATCTGATAGCACCTCTAAATTATATTTAATTTTATGCTCATAATCGTTATTTGTCATTGAACCATTGGTTTAAAGCAACTGCTTATTCCTCATGCGTATTATAAGGAAGCACCTCATACTTAACCAATGCGTCAAATAATCGCTCTGGTATGTCTTCTATGTAGAGGATTGAGCTGGGTAGATGACACCCAGCTCTTATAGAGTCTCCTGCACATACATATTTTTAGTCACTATAATGCCTTCTTAGGACATGCTTTGACGCATTCCATACACATAATACACTCTGTTCCATTTTCTCTTTTACGGGAATTATCTGTTACATCAACATTCATCGGACATACTCGCTTACACTTTCCACAGGAAACACATCTTTCCTTATCACACTTCACACGAAATAGGCTAAAATAACTCATTGACTTTAAGAATACGGTAATTGGGCAGATATATTTACAGAATGCCCTATTATCCCGAAACGCAAATGCCAGAATGATTCCAATGGCATAATACAGGATATTGCCAACAAGAAATGCCCAGAACATAATTTGCTCGATATTCTCCACGTGGCATAAAAACAGTGCTCCCACAAAAACAAGTGATGCAGTAAAGGTGATATATCAGATAAAACCGATTTTCTTTCTCGGAGCCTTCGGTGTCTTATATGGCAGGAAATCCAAGACCATTGCAGTCCAGCAGGCATACCCACACCAGCCTCTTCCGAACAGCAGTGGCCCAAAGATCTTCGCAACAGCATAATGTATGGTTGCAGCTTCAAAAACACCAGTGAACAGATAATACCAAAAGCCTTCTATCTGCATGTTCTCCTGACATATTAAGCCAAGATAAACCAGCATATATAGTCCGACCAGTAGCTGCACGATTCTTCTGGCATATCTATAGTTTAACTGAAAAAGTAACAGCCCTAACGCTATTGCCGAGCCTATATAACTGAAATTCAGAAGATAAAACAGATTATCCTTGGTCAGCCATAATGTAACTGCAACAATTTCAAATACAAGCCACATTCCAAGTGGAATCAGCCATTTTTTCTTTGTATTCAATTTCTGTTTCCTCCAATCTACACATAAGCTGGTATATTATTTACTCTTGCTTTTCTTTATATTTTCCAATCCTTGCTTACCAGCAATCATCTTATGCCCTGATAACATAGAAAAACACATACAAACCATTGCTCCTACTGCAAAAATTTTGTGTTCTTTCATTTTTCCTTTAAATCCACTATAAAATGTTGCAACCATACATGCTGCAGCACCTATTGCCCAATATTTATGTTGTTTCATGATTCTACCTCCAAATTCATTCTTATCTCTTATATCTGTGACGCATGCGTCCTATTACTCATAAATCTTATCCACCTCAGCTTCATACACTGCCTCAGTATGTGCATCAAACAGCACCCATTCCACCAAATCAAAGCTATCCGGGTTATCCTGTAAAAATCTATTTACTGTACCAACCGCAACCTTTGCGGCTAATTCTACAGGAAATGCATACACACCGGTTGATATAGATGGAAATGCAATTGTTCTGATTCCATTCTCCATTGCCAGCTTCATGGAATTAAAATAGCAGTTTGCAAGAAGTTCTTCTTCCTTATCCCTGCCACCATTCCATATCGATCCAACAGTATGTATTACATAGCTGCAAGGCAAATTATATGCCTTTGTAATCTTTGCCTCTCCTGTCTCGCAACCGTGAAGTGTTCTGCACTCTGCTAATAGCTTTGGTCCTGCAGCACGATGTATGGCTCCATCTACACCACCACCGCCAAGCAACGAATTATTTGCGGCATTAACAATTGCCTGCACACCTGTTACTTTTGTTATGTCACCCTTTATCGTCTTAATCAAATACATTGTTTAATATTCCTTCGCTATCTCTTCATCTATTCCATACATCACCTTAAAGTGTTCAAGGTCTGCCGGACTTTTAATCAGCATTACCTCTTCTATTTTACCGGTATGTATATCCTTAAAGCCTACAACCTGCTCGCCATTACAAATGCTTGCCTTAATTACAGGTTTCTTATTTTCCCTATCATAAGACTGCGTAACAACTTTCTTCTTAAACAGTCCCATTCTGCTCACCTTCCTTCGCATGTACCATCAGCACAAGCTTCTCGAATGACTGTGCAAAACGCTCATCATCTTCACTTGTCCGCTTCTTTGAACCTTTTATATGATTCTTAGAAGAACCTCGTCTTGCTTTCTTATTAAGGTGTCTTTCCATAAGCATCCGATCAATATTCTCATCCGTGTACCACTTGCCGGATTGATGAATTGCATATGCACCCTTTCCAAGCGCCATTGCAGCAACACCATAATCCTGAGATACCACAATATCTCCCTTATGACATATACTGATCAACTTATAATCTACCGCATCAGCCCCAGCGCCAACCACAATTACTTCACTATAATCTGAATATAATACATGGTTCGTGTCACACAGCAATGTGGCTGGAGTATTATATTTTTCCGCAATCGCTTCTACAATGCCCACTACCGGACATGCATCTGCATCTATAAATATCTGCATATCTTTCTCAAATCCATTCAACTTTAATTGTAATTTACTGGAGTTCTTACCTCAATGAGGTTTCCACTCGGATCATAAAATCTCACAAGCTTCTGTCCTCCTTCAAGTTTCGTCAGTTTATTAACATAATTCAAACAGAAATCATAGGATTCAAGTTTCTTGATGAAACACTCCATATCATTTTCTTCAAAGTACAGTTCGGTCATATTGCTATGAGATGTTGTAGGTATTTGGGTACTTTCATACCATACATTAACATCCTGCAATACCAGTCCCTCTGACAATATTACATTACCTTCCTGTTTCAAAATAACCTGTAATCCAAATAAATCCTTATAAAATCTGACAGATTCTTCTAGCTTGTCTACGATAATCAAAATATTCTTTAATCTCATGCCCTGCTCTATTTATTTTCAAATATCAAAAACAACTATCACTGATTTAATTAGTTAAATTATCGGTTTAAATTAATTAAATTTGACCAAATTAAACCAATTAAAAGTATTAATTTATAACAATTTCTAGCATTAATTGGCTTAATAATCGGTTTAATCCAAACAGATAAAACAAATTTTAAACCGATTATTTTTTATAATTCTTCGTGATACTAGAAGTTGCCATATAAACACCTCCTAGTATGGCTGTTCTTCTGCCTATTACTCAATGTAATTTGCATTCTTTTCTACTTTTATTCTATTATGGAAATGTCCGCTTTGTAATATAAAAATTTTGAAATTTATATTACTTCTTCCTTCCCCTTTGTCTTATCCGCTGCATCCCTTCCTGCAAGTGTCTCGGACACCCTAGCCTTCATTGCTGCGAGTTTTTCTTGCAATAAAGTCGGTTCTGCGACTTCATCATCCATGTCAATCGCATCATCGCCATTTTCATCCATGTTAAACAGAGCATTAAGCTCTGCCAGAGCTACAGTTTCTCTGAAAGCTCGCTTCCTGTGGAAATGGCAAATACAATCCATCCCTTAAGCTGGCAATGGATATAGCTAAGGTTTTTGGTACAACAGTTGAAGATATATTTATCTTTGATGATGAATCAGAATAAAACAAACTTAAATTTATTCTCTCCTTATTCATTAAATTTATCTATAACTATATCTATTAAATTTTCTAAATACCTAGGAATCTCAAATTTTACAATACGAGAAATTGCCATATAAAAGCCTCCCTGCAAATAAATTCAAAATCCGTTTAGAATCAATACTATTCTATATGTAATATATCGTCACAAATTCCAGAAAATTAATAACACAGCATATAATACAAACTGCTTTTCCCGATATAATTAGGTAAGATTTATGATATGAAATGAGAAAAAGCATGTACATATGATTTTATAGAATGTGCGCATAATCATAAAAAATAGGGTTATAATACTTGCGTATAATTAAAAAATAAATTACAATGTGCGTATAATCATAAAGTATAGAACTAATATATATGCGCATAATCTGGAGGAACCATGATATTAAAAAGAAAAATATATAAAAAACTACTGGAATGGAAAAAGGAGTGTCAGGGGAAAAAAGCTTTACTGATAGAAGGAGCCAGACGTATTGGAAAGTCTACCATCTGCGAAGAATTTGGAAAAAATGAATATGAAAGTTATCTCCTTATTGACTTTGCTAAAAAAGATAAGGAAGTCGAAATGTATTTTGAGCGATATCTGAATGATCTGGATACATTTTTTATGCTGTTACAGACACATTTTGGAACAAAACTGACAGAGAGAAACTCTCTTATTATTTTTGATGAGGTACAGATGTTTCCACAGGCAAGAGCTGCGATAAAATATTTAGTGGCAGATGGAAGATATGATTATATCGAGACAGGTTCATTGATATCTATCAGAGAAAATGTAAAGAATATTGTCATACCATCAGAAGAAAGACATATTAATATGTATCCATTGGATTTCGAAGAATTTGCAATAGCATTAGAGGAAGAATTACTGGTTGAATATATAAAAAATTGCTTTGAAAAAAGAGAACCTTTGGAAAGAAGTATGCATAATCAGGCAATGCTTCTGTTTCATCAGTATATGCTTGTTGGTGGGATGCCTATGCCTGTAGTAGCATTTATTGAAAGTAAAAAAGATTTTACAGAAGCGGATAAAGAAAAAAGGGACATTCTTAAATTGTATCGGGAAGATATTATGAAGATAGATATGAGATATAGAAGCAAAGTTCTTGCAATCTATGACCAGATTCCTGGATTCCTGTCACAGCATGAAAAAAGAGTTGTATTCAAAAAGCTACAGGATGGTAGTTACGCAGACCAGTACGAAGAAACATTTTTCTGGCTGTCGGATTCTATGATATCTAATGAGTGTTTTTTGTGTAATGATCCTAATGTGGGGTTATCATTAAATGAGACAAGAAGCTATGTAAAGTGTTATATGGGAGATACCGGTCTTTTGGTAAGCCATGCGTTTGATGAGAATGAATTACTTGAAGATGAAGTGTATAAACAGATATTGGCAGGCAAATTGCAGATTAATGAAGGGATGCTTTATGAAAATGCAATAGCCCAGATGCTGGTATCAAATGGACATAAGTTATATTTTTATACACACTATAATGAAAATAAGCATCGAAATGATATGGAAATTGATTTTATTATTTCAAATAACAGCAGATTAAAATATAAGATGTTTCCGATTGAAGTAAAGTCTGGAAAGCAATATAAAACGACCTCATTAAATAATTTCAGAGAAAAATACAAGGAGCGCATAGGGGAAAGTTATATTATTCATCCAAGAAATTTAATTGTAAAAGATGGAATTATATGCATTCCACCATATATGACGATGAATATATAAAAATCTGACATCAAGTATTAATTTATCTACCAAAGAACCGGAGCGGAAGTGAATCCCTAAAAGGATTCACCCCGCCCCGGTTCTTTGGCTTGTTTATAGTTTTATTGTGATATAAGCGTATTTAATTATCTTACATTCTTAATCTTGCATCTGCCTGTTACTGCAACACCTGCTGTTAAAGCAAGAACTGCTGCTGCAATGTAAGCCATCATATTATTTGCATCACCAGTCTTAACATCTGATACAGATGTATCTGACGTACCTGCTTCTGTTGTGTTATCAGCCTCTTCTGAACCTGATGGCGTGCCAGCCTCAACCTTTACTAATGCATTGATTGCTGCTGTAAGATGCTCTATTGCCTCATCGACATCTGCTTTATATTCAGCAACTGCAAGTGCATCAACTGCTTCTTCATACTCAAGCTTCATAGCTGCCCAAGACTGGGCTGTGTAATCTGCTTCATTAAGGCCATCTGCTGCTGCAATAACTGCTGAGAGCTTTGCTTTATCTTCTTCACTTGCAGGTTCTTTAACCTTAACTATATTGGCATCTGTTGCTTCAAAATTAATTGTAGTATCAGAATATCCTAATGCATATACTGTAAGTGACCAGTATCCTGTTCCGTCATAACCTGCTGGTAACTGGCAGCGTGCTGAATCAGTAAGTCCAAGCTGGATTCCCATTACTTTGTGCATCCAGTTATCTGCAGCAAATTTAGTTCCATATGTAGCAACAGCATTTGTTCTTGTTGCATCATTTCCATAATATGTCCACTTAACAGCCTGCATCATAGCACCTAATGCGCCATAACCATCACCATTAATATCAACTCTTAAGAATTCACCGTATGAACCTGTAGCATCTTTTACTGTAGATGTAATGTTAGCAGCCACACTTATATCCTGCTCTGCAAATGACTTTCCACTTCCAGTCTGTCTTGCAGAGAATGAATATGTTCCATCTGCATTCTTAACTACTGTCTTAAGTCCGTTAGTATCTGCGTTAACTGCTGCTGTATACTCATATGAGCTAAGCTTGTTCTCACCGAATCCACCGTATAACTTTTCTCCATTCTTGACAACTCTGTAATGCTGCTCAAAATCAGCAAGATCAGATGTCTTAACCTTAACCGGAACATACTTAATACCAGTTACTTCATATGATACTAACTTTGTTGTTGTACCATCAGCATTAGTAATTGTACCTTTGTTGTATGAAAGCTGTGTACCATCTGTAAGTATCATCTGCTTTCCATCACTACTCCAGCCGGCAAGCTCATACTTCTTACCATCTTCTGTATCAATTGTTGCCATGCACTGGTAGCTTCCTCTGTGAAGACCATGATTGGTTGTAGCTCTTGTTACTGTATCAAAACCGCCTTTATCGTACTCACCATGTGTATCCTTCTCATTAGATGATGTTACATCCCCTGCGTTATATACGCCTTCGTTTGCCCAATATTCCTGCCATGTAAGACCAGCATATACATATGAATACTCATCATCTGCTGCATATGTATCAGACACAAGGGCTGGAAGTGCTGTAACAGCAAGAACAGTAGCGGCTGCAACAGCAGCAATCTTAGTAAAAATGTTCTTTCTCATAAATCCTCCTAATAATTTTTTCTATTACAAATCCGCCTACTTCTTAGCCGATTTATAAGCATAGTAAAATGCCTTCTTGATGGCATTGCTTGATTTGGTTGCACCAGATACTGCATCAACACCTGATGTACTCTGGTTTGCAAGAAGCTGTGCAGGAACCTTTGCATTTGCCATATTATAATACTGCACATCCTGCGCACCCGCTTCTGATTCAGCAGTAACCGATGTAATCGTATCTCCCGATATGACTATTGTAACCGTTACATTGTAGTTATAAGTCTCACACACAGCGGAACCTGTATAAGTTCCATCTGCTTTAAATGTTGTATTAGCCGGTACGTCACTGCCTGAACCGCCGCTCAGCTCTCCACTATTGTCAGAACTATTATCCGGCTGAGCTGACTGATTACCACTGTCAGAACCATTATCCGGCTGAGCTGACTGATTACCACTGTCAGAACTATTACCTGATGAATTACCAGAAGCATTATCCGAACCGGAATTATTACTATTTCCCGACATTTCATTTCCTGCACCGCCAGCCTGTGAGTCTGACTGTCCATCTGATGAAGCTGATTCTTCCAGACTCTCTTGTGTTGTTCCTTCAGCATCTGTCTTAGCCGTACTGCTCTCAATCTCTTTGACCATTGCTGCAACTGTCTCTTCGTTAAAGAAATCGTTCCATTCCTCATTGTCTTCCGATGCCGACACTGTCTGTCTTCCTGCAAAGCACGACACCGTCATCACTGCACATATAACCAATGCCAGTCCATACAGAACAGTCTCTGGTTTCTTACCGTATGTCTTTCCTGCTCTTGCTGCCTTTACTGATACAGCCTTTGATATTCTCATAGCTGCATAGCCTAAGAAAACTATGCTGTAGATAACTACATTTGCAACATACATGCCAAGTCCAAGTCTCGCATAAGGTATGTTAATGAGCATAATGTGAACATACATAAGACCATAAAACACATATGCTGTGCGCTGTAACTGCTTCCACTTCTTAGCCTGCATCTTCTTTCTTACAGATGGAAAAGATGTAACTGTAAGCACAATCATTATAGCTATAAGCACAAGACTTATTACCGCAGCTGCAAGCTGTGTGGCTGATAACAGGCTTGTCTTAGTAAATAACATTCTGAAATATGTCATTCCATATGTGTAATTATGACACAGGACGAGTATTGCCGCTGTAATTGACAACTCGCCTCTTATCTTCATAAGTGGTGCAATCAGCTTGTTGCCCTTAGGCAGTGCGCCAGTGTACATTACCACAACAAACATTGCCGTTCCAAGAGAGCCTTTTGCAAATATTCCTAATATATTGTTCTTTACAAACAAATGCATTGGCAGGAACTCAAGCAGGAATACCGCAATAGAGATTACTGCCGCACCTATATAAAATATATTGGCATATTTCTTAAGCGAATCTTTGAGAAAATATATAAATAAAGCTACGATTATAAGTGATATTATAAATAACATGTCTGCTCCTTCGGGTCTGTATATCTTGGTTAGCTATCTTTAACAAGAGTTTATTAATCTATCTATAATTAGTTATCGCTAACTTCTCTATAGAATATATTTTTCTCACCACATTTGTCAATACAGACAGTTAATAATAATTCTCATTAAGGCTGTCTGGTAATTATTTCCTTATTCATATCTGTTGAAAAACCGCTGGCAATGCCCTCCGATACATACACTCTGCTTCCATCGAAAAGTATCATATCAAAATCTATATCACCGCTTCTGTAAAGTTCTTTTGCACCGTCCAGCCCCATTGCAAAAAGTGCCGTTGACAATGCATCTGCTGTAGTTCCATCTGAATACACAATTGTAACAGAAGTCAGGTCGCTGTCTGAAGGATAACCTGTCTGCGTGTCTATAATATGATGGTATACTTGTCCATCCTGCTCAAAATACCGCTCGTACCCACCTGATGTTATGACAGCCTTATCCGTCGTGCTTAATATTCCAAGATAACTATTCTCACTAGCAGGATTCTGTATGGCAACTCTCCAGTCAGAACCGTCCGTCTTAGTTCCAAGCACCTGCACATTGCCCCCAAGATTGACAATCGCATGCTCAATGCCGTAATCCTTCATAATCTGGATAACCCGCGAAGATGTGTAGCCTTTGGCTATACCACCAAGGTCAATGCTGGAACCACCTGTCAGCGCCACCTGCTGCCCTTTTACTGATACATTTGTATAAGAAACACCCTTAAGTGCCTCTGCAATCTCACTGCTTTCTGGCACTCTGTAATTCTTTGTCGTAAATCCCCACAGCTCCATAAGAGGATATATCGTAATATCGAAAGCTCCATTGGTCTTTTCTGACACCTGCATTGCCCTGTCCATTATAAATGCGGTTTCTTCCGATACTTCTCCGCTTCCATTTTCATTTATCTTAGTAACATCACTGTCCGCATTTCCTACCGAAAACATTGCATCAAGCCGGTTAATCTCCTGCACTGCCTTGTTTACTGCCTCCTCTGAATTACTTCCATATGCTGTTAGTGACATATATGTATCCATTGCAAATATTTCCTGTGTGCTCTGGTCTGGCTGTCCTTTTACAGCATTTTCTTTATTAGCGCATGATGAGAGCACTGTCATAGCAGTGATTCCTATCATAACTGTTAAAATGTATTTTCTAAGTTTCATAATTATCTCCGTCTTACACAAGTTAGTTCTTTGAAACTTTAAACTATATTGGGGAAAATGTCAATTTATTTCGTTATCACAGGAATTTCACCCAACAAACATAATCACATCAATATCAAATCTTCCATTATCACACTCTATAACCATGGTTCCATCATATTTGTCAACAATTTTCTTTACATTATCCAAACCAATGCCATGATTTTCACCTTTTCTACTCACAATATTTCCATTTACTTTTCTTCTTAAATTCCTGATGTGCCTTTGTGTACTCCATATTAATCCCCTTTCGCTATTTCAGTTGTTCCTGTAACGCAAAAAGAGGACATCTTCTAAATTTCTTTAGAAAATGTCCTCTAAATAATACAATCTTTAATTTTCAGACTTAGCAATCTGTACTAAAATATAGTTATCATCAACCGCCATAAAGGCTTTTTTATTCAATGAACTTTTATCCTGCAATTTGTGCAGACGGTCTGCACAAATTACTTTTTCATATGTACTTCTGCTAAACTGTTGTTCATAGCCAAACCTCAACCTCCTTGTGTTTAGAGTATATGAAGTTTTAGCTTTATCTTGTAGTTTGCGAATATCCGTGTAAATAGAAAAGCCCTTTGAGAAAAGGATTTCTCCTCTCTCAAAGGGCAGGTTGGCAAACTGGAAGTTGTTTATTAAACCTTTTTAACCTTAACCAACAACATCATAGGTCTACGCATTTCATTACACATTCCCGGCATACCCATCATATCTGCCGGAGGCATTGCTTCCTCAATAGCCTCAATTTGAAAACCACATTTTATAAGTGGATTCAATATCTGCGTTAATGTGTGGTGCTGTTTAATTACTCGTTGACCAAGAAAATTGGTTTCTCTTTCGCCTGTGTAATAGTAATTGTCGATTGGCCAATATTTAGGTTTCCCATTTTCATCATAAATCCAATCCTCATTAACACCTGCGGTGAAAGTCGGATGTTCAATATTGAATAGGAAATACCCACCTACTTTTAATGTGCAATACACCTTTTGATAAACATTAGCTAAATTTTCGATATAGTGCAGTACCAGGTTAGAAACAACTAGGTCATAAGTATTTTCAGGATAAATGTATTCTTCAACACCGCAAACTTTATACTTGATTTTGTCATCAGAGTTATCAGCTACTGCTTTTGCAATCATTTTTTGACTACTATCAATACCAAGAATTTCAGTAGCTCCCATTTGTGCGGCATATTTGCAATGCCAACCGTAACCACATCCTAAATCCAAAACTTTTTTTCCCTGTAATTTAGGGAATAACGGTTGCAACTGATGCCACTCTCCAGCAGCTTTCAGACCATCTTTGCTTCTTCCCATTTCCGCATATGCGGCAAAAAATTCACTATTATCGTAAATATTTCTCATTGATAATTACCTCCACAACTTCCTATTTCTCAGTTTCAAAAACTTGAAGTTGTTAATTGCAGTCTCAGAACAGCGATCAGTTCTTCGCCGTCCATTTCACCGGTTTCTTCGAAACCGAAAGAGCGATACATCTGACGGGCAACTGCATTATCGGGTTCATATGATAGCCAACAGTATTCCGCTTCTCCACAAGGCATAGATTTTATGAACTCTAATGCAAGGCTGACCGCTTCTTTTCCGTACCCTCTGTTTTGATATGCCTTATCGATCATAAGACGCCACAGATTATAGTTTCCCTTTGCAATTTCAGGTGCATCCGTCCAATAATCATCAACATCAAAACCAATCATCAGGAAGCCTACAGGCTTATCCTCATCATATATACCAAACGGGAATGCATGACCGTTTCCCGTAATTGCAGTATACGCTTCAATGATGCTGATCTCATTGGTGGCAACGAAGTTCTTCTGCGATTTCGATACCGTCAGTTTCAGGATATCCCAGACATTATTACCATTTACTTTTTCTAAATGAAGCATATATCTTTACCTCGCTAAATATCGATTTGCATTTCCATTCATTTTAGAAAATGGGCAATTCCGATTGGGACTGCCCATTCATCTTGAAAATTATGCGATTTTTTCTTGCTTGCACCGATTTCTGCATCAATTGATGTAAGTTTGATGTAAATCGCTGTTTTTTTAGTTTTTTATCAAATGAAGTACGTCCCGTCTATTTGGTAAAACGGTACATCTTTACATCATCTTAATAGAGCTTAGCACCTGCTGGGATTCTGTCATTTACCATCAGAAGGTTCAGTCCCTCGTGACCATCTTCCTCGTGTACGGCTGAAATCAGCATACCCTCGGAATCAATTCCCATCATCTTTCTCGGTGGCAGGTTCACGATAGCGATTGCTGTCTTACCAACCAGTTCTTCCGGCTCGTAATACTCATGAATACCGCTTAAGATCACGCGATCCTTGCGTTCTCCATCATCCAGTACAAACTTCAGAAGCTTCTTGGATTTCGGAACTGCTTCACACTCAAGAATCTTAACTGCACGGAAATCAGATTTTGCAAATGTATCGAAATCTACCATCTCTTCAAAGATTGGTTCAATCTTCACATTGGAGAAATCAACCTTCTCAGCTACTTTTGTCTCTGCCGGAGCTGCTGCACCAGACTGAGCTGCGTTGTTTGCTTCGTTCTTAGCAGCGCCCTGTGATTTCATTGTCGGGAAGAGCAGCACGTCTCTGATTGCCTCAGCTCCTGTCAGAAGCATACACATACGGTCAATGCCGAATCCAATACCACCGGTCGGCGGCATACCGATCTCCAGTGCGTTCATGAAGTCTTCATCTGTTGTATTGGCTTCATCATCGCCCTGTGCAAGCAGTTCTTCCTGGGCTTTAAAACGTTCTCTCTGGTCGATCGGGTCGTTCAGCTCAGAGTAAGCATTTGCCATCTCCCATCCATTCATGAAGAACTCGAAACGCTCTACATATTCCGGATTTTCTGGCTTTTTCTTCGTCAGCGGCGAGATCTCAACCGGGTGGTCCATAACGAACGTCGGCTGAAGCAGATGCTCCTCTACAAACTCCTCAAAGAAGAGATTCAGGATATCACCTTTTTTATGTCTCTCTTCAAACTCAATATTATGCTCTTTTGCAAGTTCTCTTGCCTGCTCCAGAGTCTCAACTTCATTCCAGTCAACGCCTGCGTATTTCTTCACTGCGTCAACCATCGTGATACGCTCGAACGGCTTACCGAGATCCATCGGGATTCCTTTGTATACAATCTGTGTCGTTCCGAGCACTTCCTGTGCGACAAAACGATACAGGTTCTCTGTCAGATCCATCATGCCGTGGTAATCTGTAAATGCCTGGTAAAGCTCCATCAGAGTGAACTCCGGGTTATGTCTTGTATCAAGACCCTCATTACGGAATACACGTCCGATCTCATATACCTTCTCGAGTCCTCCGACGATCAGTCTCTTCAGGTACAGCTCCAGAGAAATACGAAGCTTCAGATCTTCGTTCAGGGCATTGAAATGTGTCTCGAACGGTCTTGCTGCTGCTCCACCTGCGTTCTGTACAAGCATTGGAGTCTCAACTTCCATGAATCCTTCTCCGCTTAAGTACTTGCGGATCGCACTGAGAATCTTGGAACGCTTGATAAAGGTATCTTTAGACTCTGTGTTCATGATCAGGTCTACATATCTCTGACGGTAACGGGTATCTACATCTGTCAGACCGTGGAACTTCTCCGGGAGGATCTGTAAGCTCTTGGAGAGGAGTGTCACCTTCTCTGCATGGATAGAAATCTCACCTGTTCTTGTTCTGAAAGCAAATCCTTCCACTCCGAAGATATCACCGATATCTGATTTTTTAAAATCAGCGTAAGACTCTGTTCCGATCGCATCTCTTGCAACGTATACCTGGATGCTTCCCTGTAAATCCTGGATATTGCAGAAAGATGCCTTGCCCATGACTCTCTTAAACATCATACGTCCTGCAATTGCCACATGGATCGGGCTTGCGTCCATGATATTTCTTCTCTCTTCGTAATCCTTTTTAAGAGCTTCTTTCGCCTGCTCCTCATCCATTCCCTCTACGTTCGGCTCCTGGCGGTCTTTTAACAGCTCAGTCTCATGTGCCTCGTAAAGACCTTTCACCTCAAGCGAATGATGTGTCTGATCGAACTTTGTAATCTGGAACGGGTCTCTTCCGTTCTGCTGCAGCTCTGCAAGTTTCTCGCGGCGAACCTTCAGTAAGTGGTTAATATCCTGTTCCTGTGTCTGCTGTGCCAATCTCTTCACTCCCTTTTCTTTGTATTTTTTAGATATTTCTCTGGATAGAAAGTACTTTGTACTGCATAATTCCGGCCGGTGTTTCTACATCGACAATATCATCCTTGTGCGCGCCGATCAGAGCTTTTCCTACCGGAGACTCGTTGGAAATTTTTCCTTCCAGGCTGTTTGCCTCGGTGGAACCAACGATCTGGAACTCAATTTCTTCGTCATACTCCAGATCCAGTACGTCTACTTTACATCCGATATTGATCTTATCGGAATCTACTTCGTCCTCAACAACAACCTCTGCGTTTTTCAGGATTTTTTCGATCTCTTCAATTCTTGCCTCGATGTCACGCTGCTCATCTTTTGCTGCATCGTACTCGGCGTTCTCGGAAAGGTCTCCCTGCTCTCTTGCTTCTTTGATTTTACCGGCAATTTCTCTACGTTTGTTTACTTTGAGATCGTGAAGCTCGTCCTCCAGTTTTTTCAGGCCGGCATAGGTAAGAATCGTTTTTTTCTGTTCCATTTTATACACCCTTTCTATCGTTTCTGTATCCAGTCATATCTGATTTTATTCTGTAAACTCTCCGGAAATGCGCTGTATTTTCAGTATTCCCGGTTGAAATAAGGATAGACTCCGCCTATCCTAACAATTAAAGTAGTATAAAGGATTGCCCACGGAATGTCAAGAAAAAAAGAAACGCAGGAAAGATTTTCTTTTTCACAAATCCTTCCTGCATCTTTCTCTTATTTTTCCTTTATTTTTCGGAGGCACTTCCTGTCAGTGCCTTCTTTTTCCAGTTTCCTTTTTTATAGAAAATCAGCGTCAGAAGCGCACCCATGCACCAGCTTACCAGCATGGAAATCCAGAGTACCTGATATCGTCCGTTTGGCAGCTCCGGCGTTCTGGTCAGAAAGGCCAGACCGTACGCCAGCGGCACACGGATGACAACAGTAACAACCATCGAAATCCACATCGGGGTCATCGTATCGCCTGCTCCACGCATGACGCCGGAAAGCGACTGTGTTATTGCCATGGCAATATAACCGACCGCAAGGATCTTCATCATATTGGCACTTAATGTTACGAGCTCTGTGGTATTCGTAAAGATTCCCATCAGATGATGGCCGAAAATAACAATTAAAAGGGTAATGGTCGTTGAGGTTCCGACAGCAATCAGTGTTCCCTGTTTTGCGCCCTGCTCTACGCGGTCCATACGGCGTGCACCGACATTCTGACCGGCATACGTTGTCATCGCGGTACCAAACGAAAAGTTCGGCATCATTGCAAAGCCATCGACACGCATGATGATAACATTCGCGGCGATAACCATTTCACCGAAGCTGTTGGTCAGCGACTGTACGATAACCATCGCCATGGAGAAGATCGCCTGGGTAATACCGGACGGCAGACCAAGGCGGATAATTTCCATCGAATACTGTTTTTTCATTTTCAGGTATTTGGGCCTGAAATCAAAAATGTCGGTCATACGCATCAGACGCCACATGCAGAGTACTGCAGAAATTGCCTGCGCAATCACGGTCGCGTATGCAACTCCGGCAACGCCCATGTGGAACTGGGAAACGAATACAATATCCAATACAATGTTGATGACCGTTGCCACCAGCAGATAAATCAGCGCCGAAATCGAATCGCCGAGTCCGCGAAGGATACCACATAGAATGTTATAGTACGCACTGCCGGCACAGCCCACCATCAGGATCACCAGATACGATGTGCACCAGTCGATGATGGAATCCGGTGTTTTCAGCATTTCCAGCAGCGGCCTTGAGAGGACGGCTCCCAGAATCATAATAATGATGGAGGAAATTGCTGTCAGCGTGACGCAGTTTCCGATCGTCATCGAAAGCTCTTTTCTTTGTTTTGCCCCAAAATACTGCGACACCATGACGCCGGCGCCGACGGAAATTCCGACGAACAGAACCAGAAGCAGGTTTAAGATCGGGCTGGCGCTTCCAACTGCCGCAAGCGCGTTGTCCCCGACATATTTTCCGATTACAATACTGTCAACCGTGTTGTAGAGCTGCTGGGCAATGTTGCCGATCAGCATAGGGATTGTAAAAGCTACAATCTTTTCCCACGGCTTTCCCACCGTCATGTCGGACGGTGCGAAAAGTTCCTTCATAGTCATACACTACACTCCCTCTTTTGTGTTTTTTGTCCCAATACCTCTGTTTATCAGTATAGCATAAAAAAAGCACCCCTGATATATCAATATTGGCATATCATAGGTACTTTTTTGACTTGTTTTTATCCTCGTTCCCACTCATTCAGCATCTGTTCCAGCGCCTGCAGGCTCTCCACCTGATTGATCGCCGCGCGCAGCTTTGCCGAATGCGGAAAGCCTGCCGTATACCATGCAACATGCTTGCGCATCTCGCGGATGCCGATCGCGCCGCCTTTGTATTCCACCTGCATCCGTGCATGGCGGAGCATCATTTCTTTTACCTCATGCTGGGTCGGCCTTGCAAGCGTTTCGCCTGTTTGCATATAATGAAGAATCTGTTTAAAAATCCACGGATTTCCTTCCGCGCCGCGTCCGATCATGATTCCGTCACAGCCGGTCTGCTCCACCAGTGCCTCGGCACTCGCCGCATCTGTCACATCGCCGTTTCCGATAACCGGAATCGAGACTGCCTCTTTTACCCGGCGGATGATATCCCAGTCTGCTTTTCCGGAATAAAACTGCGCTCTCGTTCTTCCATGAACCGCAATTGCGGCCACTCCGCAGTCCTCGAGGATCTTCGCAATTTCCACAGCATTCGCCGATTCTTCATTAAAGCCCTTTCGAATCTTTACGGTTACAGGCTTTTTCACTGCCTTTACCATGCTTGTCACGATTTGCCTCACCAGATGCGGATCCTTCATAAGGGCCGAGCCTTCGCCGTTATTGACAACCTTTGGCACCGGACAGCCCATATTAAAATCCAGAATATCAAACGGCCTTTCTTCGATCTGAGCGGCAATCTGCCCCAAAATCTCCGAATCACTGCCGAAAAGCTGCAGGGACACCGGATGCTCACCCGGATCGATCGTCATCAGATCCTCGGTATTTTTATTCTTATATAAAATTGCCTTCGCGCTCACCATTTCCATACAGATCAGGCCCGCGCCCTGCTCCTTGCACAGAACACGAAACGGCAGATCCGTCACCCCCGCCATCGGTGCAAGCACGAGTGGGTTTGGCATCTCCACGTTTCCGATTTTCAGTGGCGGCATCTTTTGCAGTGTACGTTTCTTATTTTCCATTCGGCTTCTCTCCGTCCTCTTCCATCAGCGCCTCCTCCGGCACCTCCTCACCGAGGAAGAAAACGCGGTAATACAGCTCCAGGGATTCCAGCAGCTCCTTTTTTTCTTCCTGATACTGCTTAATCCGAAGCGCGCCGCCGATCTCGTCGTACATCGCATCTGCGTCTACGGCCTCTGTCTCAAACTGCAGACTTCCGTCGCTGTCGAACCACATGGTAAAAATACCGCCGATTTCCACTGTAAACATAACACACATAACATGAAGTTCATCCTGCACAGACTGTGGCAGGGATGCAAAATCCTGGTTAAAATAATATTTCTGTTCGTATGCACTTGCTCCGCAAAGCACTACTTTTTCATTATCTGAATACATAATTTTTCCTTTCTCTTCCTTTTCCGTTCCCTCTATACGTAGCTGTATAAGCCTCGCACCGAAACCTCGCCGGAATGCACCTCAGCGATCGTTCCGTCCTCTTTTTGCACGCGCAGCTCACCGGTCGGCGTGATGCCAAGTGCAACACCCTCGAACGGTTCCTTCGGATCGAGTACACGCACCGGCTGGTTTTTGTTTGCAAGCACAGCCTCATACGCTTCCTTCAGCCCGGAGAGATCCCCTGCTTCCAGGAATTTTTCATAGTCCTCCTCAAATGCCTCCAGCACTGCTGCGACCACTTTCGCCCGGTTGACGGGATGACCCGTTTCTATCGCCAGTGAGGTCGCAATCTCCGCGATTTCTTCCGGGAATTCCATCTGATTGACATTGATTCCGGTTCCGATGACAACATAATTGATGTAATCGATCTGTGCACTCATCTCTGTCAGGATCCCACAAAGCTTTTTCCCGTTCAGCACCGCGTCGTTCGGCCATTTGATTTTCGTATCGACACCGAGCGCTCTTTGCACACCCTGCACTACGGCAAGTCCCATTACAATCGTCAGCATCGGTGCTTTGGCCGGCTCAAGATCCGGATACAGCAGAATCGACATCGAAACAGAGGTTCCCTCCGGCGATTTCCAGACTCTGCCGCGGCGGCCTTTTCCGGCGGTCTGCGTCTCGGCTGTTGTCAGGGTGCCGTTCGGCGCACTCTCTTCCGCCAACCGCTTCGCCCACGTGTTTGTCGAATCCACCTCGCGGCTGTAATAAACCGTCTGTCCGACATATTTCGTATGCGTGCGGCTTTCCAGCTCATCCTTCGTTACGAGATCCGGCTCATTTAACAGACGGTATCCCTTATTCTGAACGGCCTCAATTTCGTATCCTTCTTCTTTCAACTGATTCATCATTTTCCATACTGCGGTGCGGGAAATCCCAAAATGTTCACACAGCTCCTGTCCGGAAACATTTTTCCCGGATTCCCGCAGAAGGCGCAGCGTCTCGGCTCTCTTATTTTCCAGCATATCGTATCTTCACACTCCCTGTGTCGCTTTCTCACATAAGAAGCACGCTTTCTTCGTTTCGTAAATTCAACAGCAGCGCTGCGGAAGAGTTTTCCGCAGCGCTGCTGTGCGTGTTTCTTCGTTATTCTATTATACACAGTCTATTCCGGTTTTTCCACCCAAAACTTTATGCTCCGAGAGTCGCTGCCATAACTGCTTTGATCGTATGCATACGGTTCTCTGCTTCTTCGAATACTCTCGACTGCGCAGATTCAAACACCTCATCGGTTACTTCCATCTCATTCAGGCCGTAGCGGTCGTGGATCTCTTTTCCGATCTTTGTTTTCAGATCGTGGAAGGACGGCAGGCAGTGCAGGAATACGGCGGTATCTTTTGCATTTGCCATTGCTTCTTTTGTGACACGGTACGGAGTCAGATCGTGGATTCTCTCCTCCCATACGCTGTCCGGCTCACCCATAGATACCCAGACATCGGTGTAGATAACATCGGCATCTTTTGTTCCCTCTTTTACGTCCTCGGTGAGGGTGATGGTTGCACCGCTCTCCTTTGCATACTCCTCACACTGAGCCACAAGCTCTGCGTTCGGGAAGTATTTCTTCGGTGCACAGGCCACAAAATCCATTCCCATCTTGGCAGATGCAATCATCAGGGAATTTCCCATATTGTAACGGGCATCGCCCATGTAAACGAATTTGATGCCTTTTAAATGGCCGAATTCTTCCTTGATCGTCAGCATGTCGGCGAGCATCTGTGTCGGATGATACTCATTCGTCAGTCCGTTCCATACCGGAACTTTCGAATATTTTGCCAGCTCTTCTACAATCTCCTGACCGAATCCACGATACTCAATTCCCTCATACATACCGGCAAGAACACGGGCTGTATCTTTAATGCTCTCTTTTTTGCCGATCTGGGAACCGGTCGGATCAAGGTATGTTGTTCCCATACCGAGGTCGTGTGCGGCTACTTCGAAGGAACAGCGGGTTCTGGTGCTGGTTTTCTCGAAGATCAGCGCAACGTTTTTGCCGCGCAGGGTATCCACCGGAATGCCTTTCTTTTTCTTCTCCTTCAGCTCTGCGGACAGGTCCAGCAGATAGGCAATCTCTTCCGGTGTAAAATCCTTCAATGTCAGAAAATCGCGTCCTTTTAAATCCATGGTTTGTTCCTCCTTATATCTGCATATGGTGTATTTTATTATTTCCTATACTGTGATGTTGGGTCAAAAGGTTTTTTGCCCCCTTGGTTTCCTTGAATAGTCTCTATTATGAAACAGACCTGTTCATCTGTCAAGAGGAAAATGTATATTTTTACGCATTTTCTTTATAATATTCATGATATATGTATTTTTATGCATTCCATTGTACTTTTCATACAGAAAATTCTCCCGTGTCCGGCTTGATGCTTTTCACGGGAGAATCCTGTTTTACTTATTTCTTTATCTCTGTTTTATTTCTGATCTCTTCTAACTATTTCTGATTACTTCTGCACTTCTTTTCCTGCCGGCACTTTCTGTTCCTCCACAATACCTTTGAATGTGGTGGCCAGACTTGCCAGTCCCTGCAGATCGGACGGAACAACAATCTTTGTTGCCTTTCCATTTGCCAGAACGCCAAGTGCCTCAAGGCTCTTTAAGGTAAGAACGGCATCGTCCGCACCGGCTTCTTTGATCGCGCGGATACCATCGGCATTTGCCTGCTGTACTTTGAGGATTGCCTCTGCCTGGCCTTCTGCCTCACGGATCCGTTTCTCTTTTTCTGCCTCTGCACGAAGAATAGCCGCCTGTTTTTCAGCCTCTGCATCGAGGATGGCCGACTGTTTTTTACCTTCGGCAACAAGGATGGTCGATTTTTTCTCTCCTTCTGCAATCAGGATTGCTTCACGGCGTTCACGCTCTGCCTTCATCTGTTTCTCCATCGCTTCCTGGATGGCTGCCGGAGGCATAATGTTTTTCAGCTCGACACGGTTTACTTTAATTCCCCACGGATCGGTCGCGATATCAAGCGCAGCCTGCATCTTCGTGTTGATGATCTCACGGGATGTCAGCGTTTCATCGAGCTCCAGATCTCCGATGATGTTTCGAAGTGTTGTTGCCGTCAGGTTTTCAATTGCCATCAGCGGATTGACAACGCCGTAAGCGAACAGCTTCGGATCGGTAATCTGGAAGAATACAACGGTATCAATCTGCATCGTAACATTATCTTTTGTGATAACCGGCTGCGGCGGGAAATCCACCACCTGCTCTTTCAGATTCACGCGAATCGCTACACGCTCGATAAACGGAACCTTGAAATGAAGACCGGTTGCCCAGGTGTCCTTGTATTTTCCAAGGCTCTCTACCACGTAAGCACTGGCCTGAGGTACAATTTTCACACACGATGCTGCGATAAACAATGCCACCACAAGAAGCAAAATCAATAAAATTCCTGCAACTCCTCCACCACTCATGTTTCATTTCCTCCTTCTTTTTCTTTGACCTTTACAATCAGCTTGACGCCTTCCACACGGAGCACCGTAACGACTGCATCCACGGGAATCGTACCTCCTTCGTTCTCTGTACGCGCAGTCCACATGTTTCCTCCAAGCGAAACCTTTCCGGTTCCCGCAAGATTGGAGATTTCCTCCGTCACGACTCCTTCCATGCCAACCACACGGTCCACGTTCGTCTTCAGTGTATCCTTATTCAGAAAGCGAACGGCGAACGGACGTGTAAAAAACAGAAGTACCAGCGATACAACAAGAAACAGTACGATCTGAATCACAATCCCGGCTCCGCACATGGCAGCGATCAAAGCAACAAGCGCCCCACCTGCAAACCAGATCGTCGCAAGACCAAGTGTTGCTGCCTCAATCACTAAAAAAACGACGAGTGCGATCAGCCAGTAAACCGGCAGGTAAGCTGTAATACCCATGCGTTTTTCCCCCTTTCTGAAAAAATTGGCTGTTGTATTCATCATACTATAATGATGAAAAAATAACAAGCAAAGTTAAAAACATTCAGAAAAAAGAAAGATTTGTCAGGAATCGTCTACAGACTGTCAATTCCAAGCCGGGACATGAAAACGAGGATGGCTGACAAAAAACCATATGCGTGAATACGTAAAAATAATACGAGGGTGAAGCTTAATAGTTTCCAGAATACCGATTTGATTTGAACTCCGTAATGCAGGCAATTCCGTATCGTCAGGGTTTTTCGAACAAACGGATCTGACCCATACTGTTTCAGCAGCTTTTTGACCACAGAAACATTTTCTCCTTCATACGTCATCTCTTCCTTCGCCAGATACATTGCACCAATCACCAGGTGAAACAGCATCAGGTCACCATAATCCTTTTCAATCCTGCGTTCCTTCAAAAACGCTTCAAAGTCCGAGGCAATCTGAATCCAGTTTTGCATCAGCTTCTTTTTCGGACGAAACGTCGCAGACTGCAGATTTTCCCGGTAGAGCACAATGCTCTGCGGTACAAAAGCATATTTCGGTTCGCATGCGCAGCAGCGGAAATTGTGTGCTTTGTCCTCCGCGTAAGTATATTGCGGCACCCACAGTTCATGTTCTGTTAAAAACTCTCTTCGATAAAGTTTTCCCCAGTCGTACGATAAACTTCCGGATTGAAAGAAACCTTTAAACCGAAAAGCGATGCTATCTGGCTCTTCGTCTTCTAATGAACTTCCGCTTTCAACGCTTTCACCATTTTCCTTCCATCTGTGATACTTTCCGATTACAATATCCGCTTTTTTCTCCTCGGCCTGTATCACCATAGAACGTATCGTATTTTTCTCATCCATTTTATCGTCTGCATCCAGAAAAAGAAGATACTTTCCCTCCGCCGCAGCAATCCCTGCATTCCGGGACGCTGCACAGCCTGCGTTCTGCTGAATCAGTTTCGCCAGATCCATCTGTGTGATGACTTCTCCCGATGTGATGTGGTACAGCGGATACTTCGGGTGTTCCTCCATCATCACGCGGTACGCAAATTCGACGGCGTCGTTCTGATAGATCATCGAAAACGCGTTGCGGCTGTTGGCTGCAATCTGATTTGTTTTCAGCATCTCCAGCGTCATCTGGAAACACGGATTGTTGTCTGCTTTTCCTTTCCGCGGAATATCATGCAGATGATCAAACCGCAGAATCCGTGTGTCCATCTCTCTCGTGTCACGGTAGCTCTTGCAGATATTTTCGCCCTGCAGGATCGCCATCGCCTGAAAGCTTTTGGCGGATGCCGGTTCTGTCTCGTGAATATCCGCCATATAGGACCGGCCGTAAACTGCCTCGGAGGACAGGTAGACGAATCGTCCTTTGGGATTGAATGCGTAAGCGGACAGAAGATTGGTCAGATCCGCCGTGAAACGGACAGACTCTCTTCTTGCATCGCTCCAGTCATAGTTGGTATCATAGGCCCCGAGAAAAATCACAAGATCCGGGTTTACGTTTGAAAAGATTTCGCGGACGCTCTCGCTGTCGTACGGGAAATTGTACCGTTCAAATACGCGACGGTACTTTCCTCTTCCATCCCGCTTTCCCGTAAGCAGATACGTTTTATGTCCGTCTTTTTCCATTTTGGTGATCAGGGCATCCATCAGTCTGCTCTCGCCACCGACCAAAAATACTACCATACTTTATCCTCTTCATTTTCGTAGATTCCTCACTCCAGGATCCCGCAGTTCCGAAATGTTTTCAGCACCGCGCTGACATCCTCCTGCACTTCCTCCGCCGGCACATCGTAGGCTTTTCCAAGCCGCTCCGCAATCTCCTCTGCGGATGCGGCATCGCCGGTCTGCTCGTAAATAAAAGCAGCAGTTTCGCTTAGTGTGAGTACCTGATTCATTTTTTCTGTCGTCGCCCCATATGGAATCAGAACATATTCGTCTGCAAGCCGTCTGAGTACAAAATCACCTTTTCTGGTCATTTTTATCTCCATTCACTTAAGTTTTGCTTTTCTTCCTGACGGCAGGAAAAAGCAATCATACTAATAATTTTATTATAGCTCTAACCTGTTACATTATAAACTATATTTTACTTTTTATTGATATCTGTAATAAAGTTTTAGTTATTTTCCATTTTGTGGTATACTAAATCATATCAAACTTTTCCCAAAAAGGAGTCTCTTATGCAGCCGCTTGATACCGTTTATTTACAGATTTTTGAAAAATTTATGCACAGATTCATCTGATCCCGTCACGCTTACCGGTGTGGATGCTTCCGCTTTATACCGCCTTGCGGAAAAACACTGTTCACTTCCGTTTCTTCTGCCATATTTTGAGAATCAGCCGCAGTTTTCCGCCCTCAAACAGCAGACGAAGCAGATGCTGCTCTCCTATTATCAGTTAGAACACTTTACCAGTCTCACTTTTTTGCTGCTCCTCGCAGAGAAAATCCCGTGCTTTCTGTTAAAAGGAATCAGTCTCGCCGCCAATTATCCGGTTCCCGAATACCGGAAGCTGGGAGATCTGAATCTCTATATCAATGAAAAAGAAGCTTTTTCCCGTGCCTGCCGGATTCTCGAGGCGCATGGCTGCGTCGAGGAGCCGGAAGACAGTGACCACCACGTTACCTACCGCTATACATTCCCGGACACGCACCGTTCCTTCACGCTGGAGCTGCACTACCGCATCGTCGGCGTCTATCAGTTTGCCCGTGCGAATGAGCTGGTGGACGAGATTTTCTCCGCGGATCATCTGAAAGCATCTTCCCTTACGCTTTACGGTCAGTCCTATCCGGTGCTGCCGCCGACGGAAAATGTTTTTTACATGCTGCATCATATGCTCAAACACTATCTCTACAGTGGTTTCGGCAGCCGTCTGCTCTGCGATTTTACCTTGTATCTGAAGCAGTATGCATCTAAGATTGATTTTGAGAAAATCCACTCCTGGTGCCAGGAATCAAAAATTTTTCATCTTTATGAGCTGATTCTCGGATCCTGCCATCTTTATTTCGGTCTTTCCGCTTCGATTGACCCGCAGATTCGTTCTTCTGCCGCTGACTGTGCTGCCTTTCTGGAACAAATTCTCGCAGACGGCGACTTTGGCAGTGACACGGAGCGGAAAATCGTAAGCCGCGGCTCTTACCGGCACGCCGGTGTCCGTGCCTGGTTCCACGAAGGGCATGTTCAGATGAAGCTTCGATTTTCCAGGCTTCATAAATGTGTGTTGCTCTGGCCGGTATTTTGGGGAATCACTTTTTTCTGTTTTCTCTCCAATACCTACCGCGTCCGCCATACAACACTACGTCAGACATTAGCAGACTTCCGCGCCGATAACCAGAAAACCAAGCTGTTGAAAATTTTTGAAAATAACGATGTCCCGTAACTGGAAATCCAACAACATTTCCTGTAAAACTCCATAAGGATAGTCTGCACTTTTTGACTATCCGGTAGTATTTGTTTCAGAGTAAAAAAAGAGTAAGTGAACGTCTCCCCTTGTTCACTTACTCTTTTTTCTATACCGTCGATTCCATCTCATTTTTCATGACTTTGAACCGATCACAATCTATGGAAATGCATACTCCCTCCGCCTATCCCCTTGCGAAGGTTACACGCCTGTTTTTAATAAAAATGCTGATATCCGATCTGGATTCCGCTGCCGTAGCCGCTGTTAAAATACAGGCATCCGCCAACCGGGCTCTCGCCGGAAAGTGCTGCCTGTGCAGCTGCATAACAGTCACTTCTTGCTCCGCGGGAAAGCACGCTCTGGAAGGTTCCGGTCGCAACCGGTGTAAACTGTCCACCCTGATAAATAACGCCGGAAATGCTGTTCGGGAAGGAACCGCTGTTGACACGGTTTACTACAACCGCTCCGACTGCCACCATTCCTGTGTAGCTCTCGCCGCCTGCCTCGCACTCGATCAGTGCTGCAAGCATTGCCACATCATTGCTGTCTGCGGAAATTACCGATGCACTGCCTGCTGTGGAGGCTGCTGCTGCGCTGCTTGCCGCACAGGCCTGTGATGCCTGGTATTCCTCCATGGAAACAGCACCTTTTAACTCCTCTGAAAGTGTCACATAGTCTCCATGAACGTATGCGCTGCTTCCGCTGTACTGGATCTGATACCAGTCAGCCTCTTCGCCGAATATGCTGACTTCACCATTCTGTGTCAGTGTTCCAACCTGCGCGGAATCTGTGGATGCTGCCTCACGGACACGAAGGCTGTCCGCCTGAACAACTCCGGTGATACCGCACATATTGCGGTAATGTGCTTTTGCCTCTTCCCCAAATACCAGATATTCATTCTTTATGTAGCCTTCTACACCATTGGAAGAGATCTTGCTCCACTCGTCTCCTTTTTCTGTTACAGTAACCGCATAGCCCGGCATCAGAACTCCGACGATCTCGGAATCTGCGTTTGCCTCGCTGCGGATGTTGACATATCCTTCTACGTTTGCTGCAGCCATTGTGCTCCAGTCTGTTTTATTTAAAATGGTTTCTTCCTTTGTCTCTGCTTTTACGGGTGCAGCCATGATGACAGTCAGTGTGAGCACGCTCCCCAGGATGCCCGGCACATAACTTTTTTTGAATGTCATACTTACCTCCTGAATAATTATTACGTTTTTGTTACATCTTGTTACAAACCGATTCTACCAGTGTTACATCTTTTTGTCAACTAGAATATTTCGACAACATTCCTGTCTTTTCCCATCGTTTTTTTCATAGAACCCACAATTTTTCACCACTTTTCCGCTTTTTTGACGAATTGGATCGGTTTTTATTCCCACTTTTTCTTCTGCATGCGGCCTGCCTGGAATACTTTTCCGTGTCTTGTTTCCTTCTTTTTATTTTGCTTTTGTTTCACATTCTGCCCTTTCTGCCCTCTTTTTCCGCAAATATTTTTTAAGAAATTGTGACAGTTCTTTTTCTATTTTTCGACATGCATTACAAACCTTTTCCACTTTTGACGCATTTTCAAATTTTCTTTTAACTTTTTATTTTTACATGATATTTCTTTCTACATATGGTATAATCTTTAAAAAGAAAGAAAATTTATATTTTATCAATTATTTTTCTTTCAATTTATACGTGAAACTTACCGCAGGAAAATAAAACAGACCGACATTAGAAACCGATCAGGTGAAAGGAGGATGTCATATGTTACACAGCACACAGACAACGAAAAAACACACAGGAAATTTGATTCTGAGATTCGGAATGGCAGGCCTCCTGGCGGCCGGATTATTTTTTTCCGCTCCGTATTCGGCAGCAGCCGAGACAGTTCCAAGTGCAGAAAATACAGACGCCGGTGAAATTACCATTCACTTCACCCATTACGATGCACAGGACCTGGAATTCTATCTGAACACCGATCAGGCGGCCCTTGCTTTTACCGATGCTGCCCTGACATTTCAGGATTCCACAATGGATGCGCCGGTCACCATGTCATATCTTTCCGATGATGGTTCCTATGTCCTGTATCAGAACAGCGAACCGGTCGAGGAAGTAAACGGAACGTTCTCCGTATCGATGGTTACGGAACCTGGCTACACACTGGATATGGATCAGATTTCCTTCTATGTTAATGGACAGGCCGTTTCCAATGGCGGTTCCGTTGTGATTACGGATTCTTCGGCGGCGATGACTTCTCTTGTTTACTGTACCGCAATCCCGGAAACACCGGCAACTGACCCGGAGCCATCTCTTCCAGAAGAGCCATCTGCACCGGAAGTTCCGGAAGAACCGGCCGCTCCAGAACCATCCGTTCCGGAACAGCCATCCGCACCGGCAGAAACCCCAACCGTGGTACAGCCATCTGCTTCGGAACAGCCGGCACAGGAAAATATTCTTCCGGAAACCGCAGCTCCTGCATCCAAAACCGCACCGGAACAGGTTCCTGCATCCGAACCGATCGCAGCAGAACCGATTGCCAGCGCAGTTGTTACAGAAGACGAAGAAGTTGATCTTTCCACCATCCACCCGGAAGTTACCGCATCCGCTGTTACTTCTTCCAGCCAGCTTCCAGCCGCAACGCAGATTGTACCATCTGTCAGAACAACAGACCCGGATGCACAGATTATTACTTCGGAAACTGCAGCTCTTGAAAATGCCGCACAGACCGAGAATACACAGACTGCACACACAGGAATCGGCTCCTGGTTCCATCAGCGAACAAATCAGATCCTCGCAGTCATGATCGCTGTGATCCTGCTTCTGATCCTGATCGAATCACTTCTGGCACTAAAGGATTCCATGAATCAGAAAAGATCGCATCGCTTCTATTAAAAATAAGGTCCATAATAAAAAATAAGCATACAAAAAGAAGGAACGTATCTCATGAAACATGGGATACGTTCCTTCTCTTATATTATTTTTTATCCTCTTTTTTTCGCAGCCGCTTTCTGAATCTCACAGAAATCGTGCAGCGCCTGACGGCCGATTTTTACAATTTTACGGATGTTGATGGAATTTGTTCCTCCCTGACGCGGCTTGAAGCTGATCGGGATGAAACGGATTTTCCGGTGAAAATACGCTCCGAAGGCAGTCAGCAGTGCGTTCGGCAGATTGTAGTTTTCCGGCATCAGCGGCAGATACTCGGCCACGTAGTCTGTTTTCATCAGACGGAACGGGGCATTTGCATCCGGCACGGATACGTGGAAATAGGTCCAGAGCACCGCGCACAGCACTTTTTCCACGACAGCGCGGGAAAAGCCGTCGCCGCGGCTTGTGCGGTTTCCGAAAATGGCGTCGTAGCCCTCGCGGATCTGCCAGAACTTTTCGAACTCCTCCGGATCGGTCTGACCGTCGGAATCGGTCTGGAAGATATAGTCCGCACCGTTTTCAAGTGCATAGCGGTAGCCGTACAGAACGGTGGAACCGTGGCCGCCGTTTGGCTTCGTCAGCACGGTGAGCAACGGGTGGGTTTCGCACTCTGCTGAAGCAATTTCATACGTATCGTCGCGGCTTCCGTCGTTGATGATCACAAGACGGGACGCACCGCCGCCGTTATGCTTCTCCACGACGGGACACCATTCCTCGATCGTTCTTTTGATATTTTCCGACTCATTATAGGCTGGTATTACAATATATAAGGTATCCATTGGTATTCTCCTTGCATTTCCTTCCATCCATTATACAGGATTTCTTTTCATTGCGAAAGATGCACTCATGGAGAAAATTTCCCAGTACCGTTCGTTTGTTATTCTTCCCACAGTTTCTGCGGATAACGGCCCTCGTCTTTTAATTTCTGCAGTGCTGCCATGACATTTTCTTTGTCTTCTTTGTACGTTACGCCGTACCAGTTATCATAGGAGCGGAGTACGGTGACTTCCGCTTTTTTCTCCTGCAGCAGTTCATCGACAACGAACGGCAGGAAGTATTCGCCTTTTAACGGGTTGGTTTTGTATACATTCTCGAGGAACGGCAGGAAGCGGCGTTTCAGCTCGATCAGAATGCTCGGTGTGAAGCCCCAGAGGTTCATGGAAACGATGGTTCCCTGCGGCAGTCCGGTCCAGGTTGCGCCGTCATCCTCGGTGTATTCGGCCTGTCCGCCGTGGTTTTCGATTCTTGTGCGCTCATGAATGCCGACAAGGTGGTTCTGGTCGTCTGCGGTGCAGATGCCGCGGGCTACGTGGCCATTGTCGGTCAGGGTTTTGTACAGGTCGTAGGCAACCATCGCGTACTGATAGGTCGCGCCGTCCTGCTCGGTTGTCAGCTGACGGTAGATCTCCTCGAATGCCGTTCTTCCATAATAATCATCGGAATTGATGACTGCGAACGGTGCGCCGTCGATGGCTTCTGCCGCACAGAGAATCGCATGACCGGTTCCCCACGGTTTGACGCGGCCTTCCGGCACTTCGTAGCCTTTCGGGAGAACGTCGAGTTCCTGGTAAACATACTCTACATCCATGTATTTCTCAATTCGCTTGCCGATGCCCTCGCGGAATGCCTCGTCGATGGCTTTTTTGATGATAAAGATGACTTTCTCAAAACCTGCCTGTTTTGCATCATAAATGGAAAAGTCGATAATCATATTTCCGTACGGGTCAACTGGATCAATCTGTTTTAATCCGCCGTAACGGCTTCCCATTCCTGCTGCCATGATGACTAATACTGGTTTTTTGCTCATGATGTTCTCTCCTTTTTATTCTCCAAAATAAACTTTTAATCTCTCCGCAAAGTCTGCCGGGATTTCTCTTTCAAATGGAAATGGTTCTGCATCCGCCAGATACTCGGCGATTTCGCCCAGGACACCGGCGCTCCGGTTCAGTGACCAGGCGGAGATCCAGTCGATCGTATCGTGGCAGGTATGCATGCCGAAACCATCGCGGTTCAGCGTCATCGCCGGGATGCCCTTCCATGCGAAGGTGTTGGAATCGCTGCTCCAGATATTGTTGATGAGCGATACGCCTTTGTCCGCCTGTTTTAAGTGCTCCATGATCGCGTCGCATGCCTCTTTCGTTGCTGCCACGCCAAGCACGGTTCCGCCGATGGCCTGTCCGGCGAGGTCGACGTTCATGTTGAAGCGGTGCTGCGCCAGCTCGGCTTCATGCGCTTTCACATATGCCCGGCTTCCGCAGAGACCCAGCTCCTCCGCGCCGAACCAGATGCATTCCAGTGTCCGTTTCGGGCGGTTTTCGGCGAAGTAGTGTGCCAGCTCCATGATGATCGCTGCGCCCGCCATGTTGTCGTATGCACCAGGTCCCTGCGGAACGGAATCGTAATGAGCCGTCAGCGTCAGGATTTTCTCTGGCTGCTCGGTTCCCGGGATGCGCAGGATGATATTTTTCGACGTTCTCCTGATTTTTTTCTGCTGTAAAACGAGGCGTGCACGGCTCGCTCCCCGTTCTACCAGTTCCATCGCATCAAGATAATGAATGACGGCGCACGGCAGTTTCGGATTTTTTACGCCGCGCAGGGTGCGGTAGTCCGGCAGACGGTCCTCGTCTTTGTCCAGCGGCGTTCCGGTCAGGATCAGAAATCCGACGGCTCCTGCTTTTTCCAGTTTTTCATAGTTTTCTGCATTGGCACCGCCGTTGATCAGGACGATTTTTCCTTCTGCATGGGAAAGGCTGACCGGGTCGCCGTTTTCTACGTAGAGGAATGGTGCCTCCACGCCTTCCGGAGCGGTATTGGCTGCCGCGAAGCAGCCGCGGACGGTGTATGTTTTCTCATATGGCTCTGTGACCGTAAAGACAGCTTCGTCAACCTGCCATGTCTCAATCTCGAACGGCTCGCGGCGGATCTGCAATTCGCCCTGCCCCCATTTTTCTGCGATTTCAGAAAGTTCTTTTTCGATCCGGCAGGCTGCTTTTTCTTCGCCTTCCGTTCCGGCTTCGCGGATGTAGTTAAACTGGCTGACGAACGCATACTGCCGCTGGCCGCTGATGGTATTTGCTTTCATAATAATGTTATGTCCTTTTCTTTTCTTTTTTATTTTCTTAAAGTTCTTCCAGTACCGCTCTCGCGCTGCGCACGGCTTTGACGTCCGTGCGGTAGAGGGTGTATTCGCTTAAGGATGGAAGTCCCATGTTCACATTTTCTTTCCGATACTGCATCGGGCTCGCCAGTTCGATTTTTCCGGACATGTGGTAGGCGGTCACGCCGGTTTTCGGATACAGCTCGCGGATCGCATCCGCGCAGATACCGCCGCCCGCCTGAATACGGATGCGTCCCGCCGCCTGGCGCTGCAGTTCGGCGAGAAGCTCTGCTCCTTTTACCGCACTGTTCTGCTGACCGGAGGTGAGAATGGTGTTCATACCGAGCGATACCGCCTGCTCAAGCGCTTCTTTCGGATCGCGGCAGACATCGAACGCGCGGTGCAGCGTCACAGACATGCCGTTTGCCGCCTCCATCAGCTGTTCCATCGCTGTCATATTCATTGTTCCATCCTCTTTCAGCACGCCGATCACAACGCCCTCTGCACCGAGTTCGCGATACATCGCAACTTCCTCGCAAATTTCTTCTAATTCATATGGGGTGTAGCAGAAATCCCCGAACCGCGGGCGGATCAGTGCATGAATCGGAATGGTTGTCTGTCTGCGGATCACCTCAAACAGCTTCGAACCCGGCGTTGTTCCGCCGATCACCAGATTCTGACACAGCTCCAGCCGGCTTGCCCCGCCTTTTGCCGCCGCAAGCGCCGACTCCGCCGAGTCCACACAGACTTCCAGGATATAATCGTTCATAAAATTCCCTCTGTTTTCGTAATTTTCTTTCTCTATCATACCCTATTTGAGGCAATTAGGAAAGAGCTTCTTTGGTTCACTTTCGTTCACTTCTGCTTCTGATGCAGATATTTTTCTCTCGTTGCCATGCCGCCGCGAATGTGGCGTTCAGACTTGTTCACATCCAGAATTTTCCTTGCCTCTGCCGCCAGACCCGGATTCACTTGTACCAGACGTGATGTCAGATCCTTATGCACGGTACTTTTGCTCACTCCGAATTTTTTCGCCGTCTGCCGTACGGTCGCTTTCGTCTCAATCATGTAAATTGCTGTCTCCACAGCACGCTCTTCGATATAGTCCCTCACAAAAAGCCTCCGAAGACGCTGTTTTTACAGTGTATTCGGAGGCTTTGATGGGTATGTCTTCTATTTTATTATTTGTAATATACCCATACCGCTTTTGTCTGTTCCAGCACCTGATCGATATCCCAGGTTTTTTCGGAATTTTTTCTGCTGTTTGGGTCGTTGATTTTCAGTCTGCCATTCTGCAATCCGGTAAGAACGATAAAATGACCGTTGCTGGTAAACTCCCCGGGTCCCATCAGGGCAATGATGGGGTTTCCGGCCTGCAGGTTGTTTTCCACCCGTTCCCGTTCCACAGGGATTTCTTTGCTGGAAAGGCCGATCTGCCGGGCTCCTTCCAGCATCAGAGACCAGGCGGTTCCGCTGCCGTCTACGGCATAGCCGTTCTGTGAGGCAAAATCGGCGACCCAGCGCGGATTTTTTGTGATATCGCCGGTCATGAAAATGGCAACCATGGAAAGTGCTGTCGGTCCGCAGCCGCTTAATCCCATCACTTCACCGGCATATCGGTGATAGCCCCATCTCTGATCCCACTGCAAGAGAAGCGGAACCTCCGATGCGGATGACAGGTCGCTCAGGTCAATCTCCGGCTCCTCCTCTTTTTTCAACGGATATTCTTCGACGAACGTCTCCGTCTCATTGTTTCTCTCGTAAAGCGACAACAGCTCCTCCGGGTACTGATCCATTGAAATGCCGTTTGCTTTTGCATACCGTTGGATCGGATTCTGCCGGAAGCGCCGCACACCGCCCAAAAGCAGAAGACAGCCGAACAGCAATAGCAGCCCGCGGATCCGCCATACCTTTCTTTTTCGTCTCCGTGCTCTTTCTCTTCTTTGTATTATCCTTCTTTGTGTCATTCTTTTTTGTTCTGCTGTCTCTTGACATTCCAGTGTATTGTCTTCACGGATCATGAAAAATCCCCCTCCCGATCTTATGGTGTACTCCCAAAATCTTTCTGTGCCTGATTTTGTGAGCTGATTGAGAGTACATTCTTCCTTTTCATCATAACAAATTTCCGATTTTTCTTTTTGTATATTTTCCGAAGAAAAACTGCTTTTTTTCCGTCTGCTTTCTTAAGATTTTTTGTATCTGTGCAAAGCCATGCGAAACGGAAGAAAAACCGCAAGCAGGAAAAAGATGGCAAATTCCGGAAATATCGTTGAGAAAAAATGTCAAAAATGGTAGAATAAGGAAAACACAAACTTTAAGCGGAGGATAAAACAAATGAAAAAACTGAAAGTTAAAAAAGGCAGTACCTGTATGGCTTGTCTTGCCTGTGTGGGAGCATGTTCTGAGGCATTTTATAAGGTATTTGATCCGGACAAGGCATGTCTGCAGATCGTAGAGAAAAAGGCTGTTCGCCCGATCGCCTGTCCGCAGTGCGGTAAATGTGCCGAGGCCTGTCCGGAAGGCGCCATCACCCAGAACCCGAAGGGCGTTTACATGATCAACAAGAAAAAATGTACGGGATGCGGAGCCTGTGCGAAGGCCTGTCCATTTGGCCTGATCGTAAAAACCGAGGGAAATCCGGCTTCCAAATGTATCGCCTGCGGTATCTGCGCGAAAGCCTGCCCGATGGATGTACTGGAAGTTGTGGACGAATAATGATCCGAACTCTTAGATACCGCCAGGATCTCATGTAAGCACAGATCCTGACTCATTGCTCACATAAACATAAAAATGCACTGTGGAACGTCGTCGGACAATTCCACAGTGCATTTTTCTGTTAAACAAAAAACAATTGATTCCCGCTCGCCGCCTGGCAGAATGATCGATGCCCGTTTCCGCAGACAGCATTCCGACAAAAAGGGACAAAATTTACAATTTTACTCCCGCGCCAGCAGAACCATCGATTTTGCCGGAAGCATCATGCTTTCTTTCATCTCTGCTCCATCCTCTGCACAGCGTTTTCCATCGCAGAGCAGTTTCCAGTTTCCTTCCGGGAGTTTCTGCAAAGCTTCTTTTTCCCATGGATTGTAGAAGACGCAGACTGCGCGGCCATTCGGGTATTCCAGTTCGTAACCTGCGATCTGGTTTTCACGGAAAAATGTCTTTTTACAGTCCGGCTCGCACGTTCCGTATGCCTGAAATTTTCGGCGCAGAGCGAGAAGACCACGGTAATAGTCCACCAGCTCTTCCTGCTCTAAGGCGCGTGTCCAGTCAATTTTGTTGAGCTGCCACGACGATTTGAAGCTGTTTCCTTCGCCATGCTTCGTGCGCGCAAATTCCTCACCCGCCTGGAAAAACGGCATTCCCTTGCAGGTCATCACAATGCCCGCCGCCAGACGGTTCATCGAAAGCGTCCGCTCATCCATCTTGTCAAAATCCGGCTCCGCATCCTCCTTCCGCTTCGGATCGGACAGTTTTAATTTATCCCACAGTGTATAATTATCATGTGCCGACACATACGGAATCAGCTGGCTCGCATTGCGCGGCTCGTAGGCTCCTTTTCCGTCCATCCAGCCATCTGTCGCAGAAAGTATTCCTGCGGAAAGACGCTCTTTTCCATTGACATAGCCTCCCTCTGCGGCAATAAAAACGCTTCCCTTGATCGAATCTCTCGTATCGTCGCAGAACATGGAAATGCCATCCATCAGCCTTCCGATATTCTGTTTATCCGACGGAAAATATCCCTCCTGCATTGCGCTTGCCGCTGCTTTCCACGGTTCACCGTAAACCAGAATCTCCTCGCCGCGCGGCATCCGGTTCAGCGCTGTGCGGATCGCATTCATTGTCTCCGTATCGTGCAGTGCCATCAGATCGAAGCGGAATCCGTCGATGTGATACTCCTTCGCCCAGTAGCAAACCGAGCGCACCATAAAGCGGCGGAACATCTCCCGCTCACTTGCCGTCTCGTTTCCACAGTCGGAACCATTGGAAATCGTGCCGTCCTCCCATTCACGGTAATAATAATAAGGAACTGTTTTCTGAAGCGGCGAATCGAGATTATACGTATGATTGTATACCACATCCATAATCACGCCGATGCCGGCTTTATGCAGTGCCTGAACCATTTCCTTCATTTCCCGGATACGTACCTCTCCGTGGAAAGGATCGGTTGCATAGGATCCCTCCGGCACATTGTACTGCACCGGGTCGTAGCCCCAGTTGAACGCTTCCGCATCGTCTTCCGGCACACTTCCGAAATCGAAAACAGGAAGCAGATGCACATGAGAAATGCCAAGCGACTTCAGATAATCGAGCCCTGTCGCATGAATTCCGTCTCCATTCAGCGTTGTGCCTTCTTCCGTAAATGCCAGAAACTTTCCACGGTGCTTATCCGAAACACCGGAATTCGGATCGCTTGAAAAATCCTTCACATGAAGCTCATACACACAGCGGTCCTCCGGCCGGATTTCCGGTCTTTTATCCTGCTCCCAGCCCACCGGGTCCGTCTCTGCAAGATTTACTACCATACTCCGCTCCGAATCAACACCGGAAGCCACGCCGTACGGATCGACCGTATCAAAAACGCCATCTGAGTGCAGAATGTGATACGTATAATACGTTCCATACCGCGCTCCCTGCAATGCACAACTCCAGACACCCTTTTCACCGCGCGTCATCGCAATCGAGGCTATTTTTCGGTCCCCGTGCTCCCGGCTGCTGCCACGTGAAAACAGCTCCAGCGAAACCTCCATTGCTGTCGGCGCCCAGAGCTTCCACTCTGTCACAAACTGTTCATCCTTTTTCGGCATCTGCCAGTTTCCATCACATTCCCTGCTCTTCTTCACCGAGACACCGAGGTCATCCCCTTCATACGTAAAGTTTTCCACAAATTCTTCCGATTCAAAAAAGCTTTTCCACTCCGCCGGCGTTCTTTTCACCACCGCATTCATCTTCTTTCCCTCTATTTCTTTGTAAACTCGCAGAATCTCTCCGACACTCCACGCCTGCGCATAGCAGCCCTTCGACATCACCGGCGCCGCACCATCATAAATCTCCGCCAGATGAAACAGGCATCCTTCCTGCATCCAGCTCGCAAGACGCTCCAGTCCGCGATGCACTTCCTGTTTTCCCTCCTTCGGGAAATAGTTCAGCACCGCGCGGAAATACGCCCCAAGTGGAAATCCCCAGACTGTCCCCTGATGATATGCCCTGTCACGCTCCGGCTGACTTCCACCGATCCATGGATGAAACGCCGGATCCTCCATCTCCAATGACCGCAGTCCTGCTGTCGTATACAGCTTTTCTTTGACCTCCTGTAAGATCCGCTGCCCCTGCTTCTGACTCACCATCTGAAACGGAAGCGCCAGCACAAAGACCTGATTGCATCGGAACTGCTTCTCTTCATACGTGCCGTTCAGCACATCCTTCAGATATCCTTCCTCTTCCATCCAGAACTTTTCGAGAAAACTCTTCTTCACCTGCTCCGCAAGCTTCCCATACGCCGATCCATCCTTTCCGACAAACGGTGCCAGCTCTTCCAGAATCCTCAGACCATTATACCAGTATGCATTAATCTCCACTGGCTTTCCGTGACGCGGTGTCGGCAGCTCCTTGTCAATCCGCACATCCATCCACGTCACCTGCTCCAGGCCGCCCCCGGCCATAATCAGCCCGTCACTGTCCATTTTAATATGGAAATCCGTTCCTTTCTGATACCAGAACACAATATCTTCCATCACCGGAAACGCCTCGCGTACAAACTCCACATCTCCTGTCTCAAGGTAATACTCATACACCACATCCAGAAACAAAAGTGCCGCATCCACCGTATTATACATCGGAAGCGCATCCCCCTCCGGAAACAGGTTCGGCATCAGTCCTTCTTTTGTATATGCCATAAAAGTCCGAAGAATGCTCTTACACTCCTCATACTCCCCAATTGCCAGCGTGCACCCCGGCAGCGAAATCATCGTATCCCGCCCCCAGTCCGCAAAATAAGGAAAACCAGCCATAATACTCTTCCCACCTGTCGATGCACGTTCCGTAATATACTGACTCGCACTCACCGCCAGCCGCTTTCCCACCGGATCAGAAATCCCGGACTTTTCCGCAATCATCTCCTGCCGCTTCTCTTCCTCTTCTATCCACAGCGCAATCCTTTCCTCATCCCACTTATCCACATCATCCGCGAGACTATACACAACAAAAAAGACCTGCTCCCTGCCGTCTCCCGTCATCTCAAACCGAATCCGATGATTCACGACAGCACTTCCGATGCCATCTCTTCCATCCCGCGCATCCTGCTCAAAAAACAAATCCCTCCAGATCCTCTCCTTCTCCATCTGAAGCTCCCCATTCGTTCCATAAGAAAGAATCACACCATTACTCGCAATGCACTTCCGGTCCACCGCAAAATTCTGCCCCTCCTGCAGCTGCTCTCCCTTCGCCGCAAACCGCATCACCGGCCGAACCGAAAAACTCCCCTTCTTCCCACTTCTCACCCGATACCGGACAAGAACCGTATTCTCCCCCTGAACCATCCCAATCGTCTTCTCAATTTCAATCCCCTTCACCCGGTAAAACCATACCGGCAGACTCCCCATCTCAAATCCTTCCAGAAACCGAAACCCCTCCACATTCTGCGTCCGATTCACAAACTCCTGTGAAAACAGCTCCGTTTCCTCTCCATCCACCTCCAACGTCTCCCAGACATTCGAAATCAGATGCTCCCGCACCGTAGGCGCCTTCAGTGCCCCCATCAACAGCGCCTGATCATTCCTCGCCGCATTCCCCATCACCGTCAGCGAACAATAACCTCCCAGTCCGTTTGTCAGCAAAAAACACTTCTTTTCTCCACTCCGAAAATCCATCCACTCCGAAGCATTCAGTCGAATCCTATCCATACCGCAAAACCTCCAAATTTCACACAATATGTTCCCGGAACTTTTCTGTTCTCATAAAATCAAGCACAAAAAACTCCGGAAATATTTTTTTTCATTCTATCTCCAAACTTCGCACCAGTCAACAAACTCACGCCGATTCGCCCTCCGGGCGAATCCAGCCCCTCTCCCCGTCCTCCAACACACTCTCCCCTTCCACACACAACAATCTCACGCCGATCTGCCCTCCGGGCAGATCCAGACCACTCCTCCCGTCCCCAACACACTCCCACCTCTCCACACAACAATCTCACGCCGATCTGCCCTCCGGGCAGATCCAGCCCCTCCTCCCGTCCTTCAACCCCAGGATCTGGCTCCGGCGTCGTGGCACCTGCCGCGCAGACGGGCGCATTGGCATCGGCGGCATGCGGATGATGCACGCGTGGGAGGCAGTGGGGTGAGGATGACGGACGGCCATCCAGGCCGGAAGTCAAGAGGCTCTGAGACGGGAAATCATCAGATTTCCTGTCGAATAGCCTCGGTTCCTCAATCCACCGCCTCCCACACGTCATCATCCGCCCGCCGATGCCACCGCGCCCGTCTGTGCGGCAGGTGCCACGGCGCCGGAGTCAGATCCGTCCCCCACACACAAATAGAGCAGCCGACCCCTCATCGGCTGCTCCACAAATCATCCTTTGACGGCTCCTGAAAGCCCATCTGTATAATATCTCTGCATTACAACAAACAAAATCGCAATCGGCACCGAAATGCAAACCGCTCCCGCCGCAAAGCAAGTATACCAGCTGTCGATATACTCCTTCTCCAGCATCTTCCACAGACCCAGTGCAACCGTATAATACTTCGCATTCGCCCTGCAGATAACCTTTGCGAAAATAAAGTCCAGCCACGGTCCCAGAAATGCACTCAAAGTCGTGTACACAATAATCGGCTTACTCAGTGGAATTGTCACCTTCGTAAATACCTGGAATCTCGTTGCTCCATCCAGATAAGCCGCCTCATCCAGTGCCTTCGGAACCGTATCAAAAAATCCCTTTGCAAGCAGGAATCCCGCTCCGGAACCGCCCGAGTACACCAGAATCAATGCCACACGGATCATCGATCCCTCCGAAAGGCCAACTGCCTTTAAAATATAGTAGACAGCAACCATCGACATAAATGCCGGGAACAGACCTAAGATCATCGCGATGTTCATGTAAGTCTTACGGATTTTAAACCGCATTCTCGACATGCAGTAAGAAACCGAAAGCACAAATATTGTAGAAATCAGACAACTGAACACCGCAATGATAAATGTGTTCTTAAACATCTGCGGAAAGTCTAACACCTGCGTATCTGTAAACAGACGCACATAGTTATGAAGCGTATATCCCTTTGGGAAAAAGCTGGTAACATAAGATCCCTTCTGTGTACTGAAGCTTAAGAGTGCAATCCACAGAACCGGAATCACCCACACAATCGCAAGCAGTGCCAGAACCACATGTACAATCACATCGGAAATCATTCCACGCGCTTTCATGGAGTGTGTTTTTTTCTCTTTGTTATTCATTATTGGAATCCCTCCTCGTTCTTGTAAGAACCAGTATTCCGGTACGTGATCAGTGAAACCACAGCCAGAATGACAAAGGTAAGAATACCGACAACCGCACCAACGTTAAAGTACTGTAAGTCAACCGTCAGCTTGTACAGCCAGGTAACCAGAAGGTCCGTCTTTCCGGCGGTTGCTCCGACCGGAACCGGTGCTCCTGCAGTCAGCAGATAAATAACGTTGAAGTTGTTGATATTACCCGTAAACGTCGTAATCAGATACGGAGTCGTGACAAACAGCATATACGGCAGCGTAATTTTAAAGAAAATTGTCACAGGACCTGCGCCATCAACACGGGCTGCCTCGTAAAGCTCACCCGGAATGTTCTGTAAGATACCGGTAACCTGCATCATGGTAAACGGAATACCAACCCAGAGGTTGATGATAACAACCGTTGCTCTCGCCCAGGTCGCATTTGTCAGGAACGGAAGCGGACTGCTGATCAGACCGGCCTGAACCAAGAGGTTGTTGATCAGGCCGTTGTCCTTTAACATCGTACGCATCAGAAGAAGAGAAACGAACTGCGGAATTGCAGCGGAGAGCATAAAACAGAATCTCCAGAATCCCTTGATGCGGGTTGTTTTACGATTGATGACAATCGCAAGAATCATACCAAGAATATAGTTCAGGAAGGTAGCGAGCACAGCCCAGATCAGGGTCCATCCAAGAACAGACCAGAATGTCTTGCCGATCGAGTTGCCCATGCCAAGAACCGTACTGAAATTTTTCAGTCCAACCCAGTGAAAAATCGTCAGATGGTCGCCGACTTTACTGTAGCTGGTGAAAGCCATACAGATCATAAAGACCAGTGGAAGGATTGTGAAAATCACAATACCGAGAATCGGAAGTGTCAGCAGGGTCCAGTGCAGTCTCTTGTCAACGAGTGCTTCCAGATCCTCTTTGATGGTGTTGATATGTTTCCCTTCCTTTGCACGACACTCTACCTCATAAGCGCTCTTCATATTGACACGCCAGATCATAAAGAAGAGAACCGTAATAAAAATCGTTGCTACTCCGTAGAGCAGGAACAGAATTGTCATATCGCCGCCGGTATATTCATAAATACCCTTGGCCTCGTTCCACACCTCTTCCTGCGCACGGCCGCCCAGGGTGATGAGATGATAGAGATTGTTGATACCGCCTTCGATCATAAACAGGAGATACGCAATTTCTACTGCCAGAAATAAAATACCCTTTACGATCTGTTTGTGAGCCAGATTTCCCAGTCCCATGACAAACATGGAAAGTTTCGTGACCGCATCGCCCTTTGTGATGGCTTTTGTCACCGGATAGGGAGTCTCAAACTCTTTGGCGCGTTTTTTCAATGATGCCATAATCTATCCTTTCCGAAAGACAGGCATTGTCAATCCTGGTGTCTGACAATGCCTGTGGTTTCAATCCTGTTGATTTCCGAACACTTCAGTGCCTGTCTTGCTTACTCGACTGCAGAAGTATTCATGCTTGTGTTCAGTTTCTCTGTCATTTCTGCAGCGTTATCATGGGTAACTTCACCGTTGACCAGAGATTTACCAAAATTCTCTGCCGGAGTCCAGTAGTTGCTCATATTCTTAACGAACGGCTGGATGATAGAAGTATTGTTGAAGGTATCGTTCTGAGCAGTTACCAGTGCATCGTCTGTGATCTGGGAAAGCAGCTCTTCGTTACACGGAACTACGTTTCTCATTTCATAGTGTGCTTTCTGAGCATCTGCGCTTCCGAGATATCTTGCAAGAGCAACTGCAACCTGCGGATATTCACAGTTCGGATTCACACCGATTGCTTTAGAACCGGAGAAGGATTTCATCTGTTTCTCCTCGCCGTTGATGGTGATGGTCGGAAGCTGTACAACACCGTAATTATCACCGAGTGCCTCTTTAACTGCGGATGCATCCCAGGAACCGGAGAACATTGCTTTTACAGAACCGTCACGCAGACCGGAAAGACCGGATCCGTCTGCATCAGATACGAAGTTCGGATTGTTTACCAGGTCAACCAGGTAATCGGTCACTGCTTTTGCTTTATCGCCTTCGAAGTCAACGCCTGCTGCCTCGTCTGTTCCGTCCTCACCGAACAGCGTACAGCCGTTTGCTACGTAGAAGGAAGCAATGTACCAGGAGTTTGTAATCGGGAAGGAAATCTTGTCTTTTGCGATCATGGTATCCAGGTTTTTCACTTCATCCTCAGTGAATGCAGATTTATCATAGTACATAAACCAGGTGTTTGTGGTGAATGGTACACCGTAGATATCGCCGTCAACGGATACGGAATCTACAATTGCCTGAGAGTTGTTCTCTTTTACCTCCTCAACTGTCTGTCCGCCGAGTTTTGAAATTCCGTTTGCAGCGATCAGGGATGTCAGGTTGTCGTTTGCAAACATGTAAACATCTGCTGCTCCTTCAACGTCCTGTGTTACGGTATCTTTTGCATCGCTCTCTGCGCATACACCGTAATCAAAGGTAATGTGCCAGGATGGATGCTCCTCTGCAAACTGATTGCACATGGTCTGCAGCCACTCACCGCTGTCGCTTGCCTGATCCTCTGATGGAGACCATACGGTAAGGGTTGTGGTAATTTCCTCTTCCTCTGCTGCGTTGGAAGCAGATGCGCTTGTGCTTCCTGCCTCGGATGTGCTCTTGGAATCGTTTCCGGAAGCGGCATTTGAAGAACCGCTGTCGCTGTTTCCGCATCCTGCCAGCATGCCAACTGCAAGTGCTGCGGTCATCATAATAGATACTACTTTCTTTTTCATATTGAAAATCCTCCTTATATGATTTTTCTTTCTGGAACGTCTGCTGTCATATCGCATTTGCTGCTTGGTATCTCTCGTTCTTATTGATTTTATTATAGCAGTTGGCGGATTTTTCTGAAATATCAAGAATCTATGATCTATGTTGGATTTCTACGTTACATTTCTACACCGGAGCGTATCCGGAAAATCATTTCCGCAATCTGCAGAATTCTTTTCCGCAACAAAAAAAGAGGCCGCGCACCGTTTTTCCGGTGCGTCCTGCCTCCTCTTCTGTTTTTTATTCCGCCTTCTGCTCGGCTTTTTCTTCTGTCTTCTGATTTTCCTGTGAACTCAGGCTTTTCCTTTCCTGAATCATCTCCTGAATGATCTCATTTCCGCCTTCCTCCTGCCACTCTTTTACAAAGTCGTCAAAAGAAGAAAGCTCAGACTCGCCCCGGATAATTTTTAAAAAGGTCTCCGATTCCAGTTCTTTTAAGGTGTAACGATATGTTTCTGTGGTCTTCGTCCGGGTCGGATAAATCGTATTCACTCTTTGAATCTTTTCGTCGCTTAAAAGCGAGCAGGCTGTGATACGGGATAAATACGCGCTCCACTCCTCCGCACTCGCTGTTTTCGGGTTCTCCAGATAGGCGCGGCATACCTTTTCGAACGATCTTTCCAAAATCTCCAGCTCATCCTCCGATTTTTCCCCGTTCAGTGCCGCCTGCAGATTTTCGTAACAGATCGTCAGTGCCTGATTATAGTCGAGATTGATTGCTAAGGGGCGTGCCGTCGGATCGATATTTCCCGTATAATATTGCTGAAATTCTCCCCTTGGATCATCGTAGGAATAGCGCATATAATCAAACATCACCGACAGAATCTTCGGCACAATCTCCGGATATTCATACCCTTTTCGCACTACCACATAATTTCCGGTCAGCTTTTCGTTGCAGTATCGCACACTTCCATCCTTCCCGGTCCGAATCAGAAACGGCTGCCAGTCGGCCTCCGGATCCGTCTCATGACAGCGCCAGAGCGGGTTGTTCGGTGCCCACCACGGTGCGAAGAAAATGCCGCAGCGTCCCTGGGCAATGAGCTCGGCAATGTCATCCTGTGTGCGGATCAAAAAGTCCCGGTCAAGGACGCCCTCCTGGTACCAGTCGGCCAGCATGCCAAGTGCGTCTTTTACATTGGGCTGAACGGAACCATAAACCGGCATTCCTTCCGCATCCGTCAGCCATCTTCCCGGATATGCACCAAATGAGGCAAAAATAAGATTCATGCCGTATTCCGAAGAAATGCCCGTGCCGCCGTACAGAGTTGTGCTGACTGCAAGACCGATGTTACCCATCTCCTGGTTTGCCGGATTCTCCTCTGCAAACGTCAACGCAATATGTTTCACATCATCGATCGTTTCCGGTACGGAAAGTCCCAGTTTTTCCATCCAGTCCTTCCGCACCCATAGAAGATTCGGACCGTCCGAAATGTTGGTTTCCGGGAATGCCATCAGCTTTCCGTCAAAGGTACAGCCCTGCAGAATCTCCTCACCGTAGCTTGCATAAATATCCTTGATACGGTCGCTGGCACAATTTGCATAAACCTCTGTAAGATCGGCAAGCTGATCGTTTTTCTGCATGGCATTCATCGTTTTTTGATCCACAACCATGATATCGGCAATGTTTCCTGTTGCAATCATGGTAGAAATGCCAACGTTATAGGTATCACCGTAGTTTTCATAAACATCCTCGTTCTGTACATTAATGATTTCGCGGATCAGGCGTGTATAGGCATTGTCCTCATAGGTTTCTCCCTCCGGGAGATTGGAATTATTCACACCCGTCATTTTTGCCAGCGTGTACGTGATGGTTTCCGGGTAACGTCCGTACGGCGTTGTTTTCGCTTCCGTAAGAGCCGCAGCCTCATTTCCGGCAGCATCGGAAACAGAATCATTTCCTGCTGCGCCACTTTCTCCACAGCTGCTCAGCGCCATTCCCGCTGCCAGCAGTACAGCAAGGCCTGCCGCAAGTTTTTTTTGCATCATGCCTGTACCTCCCTTTCCACGCCCGGAATCCGCACCGTCACTTTTGTTCCCTTTCCCGGCTCACTCTCAATCGAAAGACCATACGCTTCTCCGTATTCGAGCTGAATCCGGGAATTGACATTCCGCACACCGTAGCCGCTGCTCTTCTCCGTCAAAATTGTCTGTGCTTTCTCCTGTTCCATACCAACACCATTATCTGCCACGGAAAGTACCACACAATTTCCGTCACGCCGTCCGCTGATTGTGATCACGCCGGGCTCACTGCCGCGCCGCCGGTCAATTCCATGCGCAATCGCATTTTCGGCAAGCGGCTGCAGAATCAGGTTCAATGTACGGTAATCCAGAATATCCTCCGCTACATCCATTTTAACCGTAAAGCTGTAGTCATGAAACATTTCCTGAATTTGCAGATACGAACGCACATTGTCGATCTCCTCGCGGATGGACATCGTATTTTTGCCTTTGTTCAGGGAAGTCCTGTAGTACCGCGAAAGCGCCAGCGTCGCCTTGCTGATATCATCCGAACCGATTTCCAGCGCTTTCCAGTTGATCAGCGACAGGGAATTATACAGAAAATGCGGGTTAATCTGTGCGCGGAGCGCCGTCATCTCATACTGTTTCTGGCGGATGCGGCTCTCATAGACTTCCTGAATCAGCTGACGGATGCGTGACAGCATCTGATTAAAGCCACGCGTCAGATCACCGATTTCATCCCTTTCTGTAGAAACCAGTTCCACTTCCAGATTTCCTTCTTCTACCTCGGACATTGTCATTTTTATCTTTTCAAGGCGGTGCGCCATGTTTCCGGAGAATTTCATAATCACGACCGCAGAGAAAATAACGCAGCCTGCCCACATCAGAAGAACCATCAGAAGAATCGGCTGCATCGGACTGATGATGCCTTTTTTCGGCAGATAGCACGCGGCATGCCATCCATTCTGCTCAATCTCCTTTTCCAGGAGAATGTAGTTCGCTGTATTCTGCTTCTCTTTTTTTTGTATCTTCTGAAAGTCTGAAAATTCCATCTGGTATTTTGCATTCCTGGTCATCTTCTGATTTTCATACAGCACTTCTTTGTCCTCATTGTAGACGAAAACACCGTAATCCTCATTAACTGTAAGCTCCATGGAGCCAAAAATCTTACTGTAGTCCATGGAAATGTATAAAAAACCGCCTTTTCCGTCATCAATCAGCGGCATAGACCGCACCAGCGTCACCGTTCCCTGATCCATATCAGCATACCAGTGAACATCATTGTCTGCCGGTGCTGTCCATTCATCATTTTCCATTTCCCGCGCCGGACGCAGATACGTGCCGTGCGGAATGACGAAATCACGCACATAGACCGTAGACTGTCGGATTTCCGGGTAAAAATAACTTAAGGAATCCATCATCGGATCAAACTCTTTCACCATGCGCTCGTATGCTTCGAAGCTGTTTTTGTCTTCTGCCTTTACAATCTGAACAATTGTCTGGTCGAATGCCAGATAGTCCGACATACTCTGGTGCAGCGCAAGCTCCGTATTCACATCGTCCACTGCCTGATCAAAGGTGGTTTGCAGATTTTTGATCTCACGCTCGACAAGTACACGACGCATCTGGGTGTAAAACAGTGTGAACATCAGGCACATTGGGAAAAGTCCTGTGAGAACGTAAGCCACGATAAGCTTCCGGTGTACCTTCATATCTGAAAATGCTTTTTTTATTCTAGCGGCAAATGATGTCATCTTACTCCCCCTGATCCCGGTATTTCTGCGGGCTGATTCCAAAATATTCGCGGAAGCTCTGACAGAAATAGGACACATTCACAAAACCGCACTTTTCACAGATTACGCCGATTTTTTCGTTTGTATTTTCGAGCATTTCCCGTGCGCGCTCCATACGGAAACCTTTTAAGTAGCGGCTCAGGTTTTCTCCTGTATTTTTCTTGAAAATGCTGCTCAGATAATTCGGTGTCATGCCAACCTCGCGCGCAAGCTGGTCAACACCCATGCCACTGTCAGAATAGTTCTCACGGATATACTGTTTAATCTGCTCGACTTCTCTGCGTTTCGCAACACCGCCGTCTGCGCGGAAGACCGTTTCGAGCCGGTCAATACCCATACGGACCGCTTGAATCACACCGGCCATGTTGCTGCTGTGATACAGGGCGTCGATCTCACGGTCCAGCTCTCGCTCATCTTTTCTCTCGAGATTGTCGTAAATCTCTTTCAGCAGATTGGAAAACATAAACTTAATGTAAATCTGGGAGAAAATCGTCTGATGTTCATACTTCTCGCAGAACTGGTCAAAGTGTTCACGCAGGCTCTCCAGATCCTTCATGCGAATGTCCTGCTGGATCTGGCGGATCAGGATTTCAGCATCAATCTGCACCAGCACCTCGGACTGCTCCTCCTGAAAAGGAAGAAAAACATGGTTTCCCGTGTGATAAAAGCGCCGCTCCATGAGCTGCTCCGTCTGTGCAAATGCATCGTAAAGCTCACCGTCCGGCGTGATCTCGCCCGACACGGCCAGAAAGCATTCCTGGTCCCACATTTCACGAATATAATGGTACAGCTTCCGTCCGAACGCTTCCCAGCCGCCATCCGGCTCCTCGCTAAAAAACAGGATGGACTGCTGTGGGTTCAGGTTCAGATAGTGAAACGGCATCTGCAAATCGCTCTGCATCTTTTCAATCTGTTCGCTGTTTACCTGTTCAAAATAGTTGTTGGCACACTCCAGCAGTACCATACGGCAAAAATCCCGGACAAAGCTCATATCGAGAAGCGTCTGTGTTTTCTCCTGCATTGCGTTGCGGCTCTGCCCATTGACCATCAGATACAGCAAATGTTCCCGCAGAAACTCCATACTTTCGTCCTTCCGTTTTTCCTCACGCTCACTCTTTGCAAGCTTTTCGTTGATTTCACCAACCACCTTTTCAAATTCTTCCGGGTTGACCGGTTTTAAAATATAGGCGGAAACCCCATAGGAAATCGCCTTTTTTGCGTAGGAAAACTCATCATACCCACTGAAAATCACAGTTTCCGTCCCCGGATACTCCTCATGAATCCGGGAAAGAAGCTCAATTCCATCCATGAACGGCATATTGATGTCGGTCAAAAGCACGTCAATTTTCTCTTTTTCAAACACCTCCAGCGCTTCCTCTCCATTGGAGGCCTCCAGAATATTCTCCCGGATATTCATCCGCGAAAGCAGCATCCGAATGCCCTTTCGCTCTATCATTTCATCATCTACAATCAGATATGTGTACATGCATCGATCCTCTTTCTAAGCAGCCTGCCTAAAGCGGCGCATACTGGTTTTATTATACCATTCCCGCGGCAGAATTGCATAGCATTTACCGCTCAAAACCGTTACCGGAAACGCAAAACCAGAGCCGGTGAAAACATTCTCATCCGACTCTGGTTTTTCTATTACATGATTTCAGGACACCACTCATCCTGTCCCGAATCAGGCCTTCGTCCTCTCCCTTTTACTTCTGATATTCCTCAATTCTGCAAACATGTTCTTTTGTCTTTTTATTATAATTAATTCCTACCAGAAGCAAGTTTCCCTGATATTCTTCCAGACTTCTGCAATATTCTTTGTCCTTAATCTGCGCAAGCGCACCCTCTGCTGTTTTGTCCCATTTCAGTTCTACAACCAGCGCCGGTTTGTCCTGGTATCTTTTTCTTGGTACGAAAACAAGATCCGCAAACCCTTTTCCCCCAGGCAGTTCACGGTAAACCGTGTAAAAATTCCGTGCTGCATACAGCGCCAGTGAAATCGTATAGCTCAACGCATTTTCATCATTGTACTGAAGCTGTGACGTTTCAAAATGTGCCAGCCGAATTCCCTCTGCTACCTGTGTTTCCTGTTTTTCCCACACAGCCTGCAGAAGATCTGCGGAATTTTTCAGTGCCTTTGAAATATCTCCCCATTGGGAAACGGTTACCGCACTGGCATATTCTGACTGTACCTCGGCATTCGGAATAAAAACATATTTATTCTGTTCCTCATAACCAAGATATCCAAGATGAATCAGCAGTGTCAGCACATCATCCTCTGTCCGGAAAGTTGTCATATCATTCGTAAAACTGCCCGTGTTCACCGGAATCTTTTTCCCTGCCATCATCTGCAGTACGTCATCCCGCAGGCCGTCAAAATTCAGATCAATATACCACTGTAGTGCTTCAAATGTTTCTGTCTGATTCCAGTAATTGCCGATTTTCCGGAATCGCATGGCATTGACAACCGAACGCGGGCTGTAAACCGAACTTTCTCCCGGGAACGAATAGCCGTCATACCAGTTTTTAATTTCTGCCAGATCCATCTGATACCGGCCGCAGAGTTCTTCTACTTCCTGCTCCGTAAATCCTACATATTCTGCGAGCGGCCCTGGATCAAGCATTGTAAATTCATCAAACATATTCAGTGCAGAATGGGTTCCATATTTTTTGATCGGCAGAATACCCGTCAGATAGGCAAGTGCTACGTAAACCTTATCTTTCAGAAAATCCCGCAGGAAATCAAGATACTCTTCCTGTGCTTTTTTATCCTGCTGATATTCCCGGAAAACACAGTCCCATTCATCAATGATAATGATAAACGACTGTTTTGTTGCCGCATAAATATCCTGCAGCGATTCTACCAGATCCGTATCGTCAAAGTAGTCCACGTCCGGATAACTGTTTTTCAGTTCCCGCAGCAGCATTCTTCGAACACGGTCAATCACCTGGCCAATTTCCTTGCTCCGGCTCAGAAATTCCTGCATATTCAAAAAAATCGTAGGATATTGATTTAAGTGCTGTGCAAATACAGCATTTTGAGAAATTTTCAATCCAGAAAAAAGTTCTCTGGAATCGCATTCCTTCCCATAATAAGCCGTCAGCATATCCGCCGTCATAGATTTTCCAAAGCGCCGCGGACGGCTGACACAGACATATCTCTGCACAGTATTAATCACCTGATTGGTATACTCGATCAGCCCTGTTTTATCCACATAAATTTCGGACTGAACCGCTTTTGCAAATTTTTCATTTCCCGGATTCAGATAAACTCCCATATTCCACCTGCGCCTTTCTCTTTCTACCTCTATCATACGATATTCTTGCCTTAAGTTCAATTTAGCATAAGTTGAAAAATGCCAGAATGTTTTTAACTGAGGCAAAACATTCTGGCTGTTTTTTCTGGGATTGCTATGAGTCAATTAATTAATGAATAAAGAACGCGTCCTCTTCCTCGTCTTCCACAACCGGTGTCATCGGGTTATACTCGGTTTCCACCAATTTTTTCACCAGCTCGTGATCGAAGTTGCGGCGGATTTCACAGGTTCTGTCGAAAATCATGGTTGCTTCATCCCCTGGGGTGCATGCCGGCCAGTTCGGGAGGGATGGGGTTTCCGGACTTCCGTAGCGGGCAAAGTTGATCCAGGCGGTGGCCATACGCTCCTGCAGACGGTCTGTTTCGCCCGGGACATTGCATACGGCGATGCGGTCGATGTTATGGAATACGAACGGAATCTCGGCACAATGCCATGCGGCTTTTCCGCCATCGATCGGGAATTCATAGGTAAACTGATAGGAATAAGTCGGCGCTTCTGTAAACTCCGATTTCTGACGAATGAATTCGATCGTGTCCGGACGGAAGAACGTATCCACAGACCACAAATCGGCAATTGTTTTGTCCGGATATGCTTTTTCAAAAAGAGAAATCAGCTCCGGCGTTGCATCGCCATATTTTCTCGTCAGGAACGCAATCTGTTCCTCACGGTTCATCTCATGTTTTCCCGGCACAACCGGTCCAAAATCAAACTCACCGATGTTGGTTCCTGCCAGCACAGGAATCGTTTTAGCGTGATCCGTAAATCCGCACTTGATCGGATTTCCGTGGAACCAGCCATTCTCCATCGGTCCCTGTCCGATATAGCAGCCTTTCGCAGCAACCTCTGCCTCAACTTTATTGTACGCATTTGACAGCTCATAATACGGGATCGTCTCAAGCTTCTCCACCTCGGACCCGTCCAGATTCAGTTCTTTTAACAGAGCCTTCACAATCGCGGTGCCGTCTCCGTCCTCTTTCTGATAAACCTTTGCCTCATAAACACCGCTCTCGATGATACCCTTCTGGAACAGGCCGTCTGCTGCCGGCGTATTCATCAGCGTTGCCACCTTCATACCGCCGCCGGACTGACCGAAAATCGTAACATTCTCCGGGTCTCCGCCGAATGCCGCGATATTGTCATGTACCCACTGCAATGCAGCTACCATATCTGCGTTTCCTGCATTCGCAGAATTTTTGTATTTTTCGCCAAACGGCGAGAGATCGAGATAACCGAGGATATTCAGCCGATGGTTCACGGAAACAACAACGACATCACCGAACTCGCTTAAGTGATCCCCCTCATATGCCACATGCTCAATCGCAGAGCCGGCGCTGAAGCCGCCGCCGTGGAGCCATACCATGACCGGCTTTTTCGCACCCGGATCAAGACTCTGTGTCCAGACATTCAGGTTCTGGCAATGCTCGTCCTGCGGCCAGTAACGATGCGGTACCAGCACCTCCATGTTCGGCTCATCCTGCTTTAAAAGCGGACATACATAGCCGTACGCCAGCGCATTTTTGATTCCTTTCCACGGTTTCACCGGCTGCGGCATCTGGAAACGGTCCGCCTCGGCGTAATGGATTCCATGAAACGCATACGTCGTATTCAGGCGGAAGCCGCGTACCTTTCCCGCCTTTGTCTCCACTACCGGATCTGTTTTACTACATACAAAATAATCTCCCATATTTCAGCTACCCTCTTTCTGCCCAATCCTATTCTGTGATGCGCAGTTTTCAAAAACTGCTGCAAAATCTTCACGATCCTTCCGTTTCATCAGGCTTCGAAACAACTGTCGTTTTTGCATTTACGCATCTGTTTCTTATTATACCAGACAATTTATTCGGAAACAATTCTTTTCACTTCCGTTTTCGGCTGTTTATATCAACAAAGTCCGAAAATCACGTCAAAAATGGATATTTCCATCACAACTTCAAAGTGCTACAATAAAAAAGAAGGTAAAATCAACGTAAAAAAGGGGACTACTATGACGAAAACAGTACAAAAGAGCAAAGCCCGCGATATGACCCAGGGCTCTATCTGGAAACAGCTTCTTCTCTTCTCGCTTCCGCTGATGGCCGGAAATCTCTTCCAGCAGCTTTACAACACCGTTGACAGCATCGTTGTCGGCAACTTTGTCGGCAAGGAAGCACTCGCCGCCGTCGGCTCCGTCGGTCCGATCATCAATTCTCTGATCGGCTTTTTCATGGGACTTTCCACCGGTGCCGGTGTCATTATCTCTCAGTATTATGGCGCAAAGGCGGATGAAAAGGTCAGCCGCACCGTCAGCACGACACTGGTGATGACGTTTATTCTCTCCATTGTCTTTACCATTCTCGGCATTCTCATCACGCCGTACATGCTCCGCATGATGAGCACACCGGACGATGTCATCCGTGAGTCGGCAACGTATCTTAAAATTTACTTTGGCGGTGTTGCCGGTCTGATGTTCTACAACATGGGCTCCGGCGTTCTCCGCGCTGTCGGCGATTCCCGCCATCCGCTGTATTTCCTGATTTTTTCCGCTGTTGTCAATACCGTGCTCGATCTTTTGTTTGTCGTTTCCTTCGGCATGGGAATCGAGGGTGTGGCGCTTGCAACCGTTATTGCACAGTGCCTTTCGGCGGTTCTGACGCTGTATGTGCTGACCACAACAGACGGCCCATACCGCATCTGTTGGAAAAAGCTCTGCATGGACTGGTCTTTGCTGTACCGCATCGTCTGCGTCGGACTGCCGGCAGCGATCCAGCAGATGGTGACTTCCGTTTCCAACGTTTTCGTGCAGTCCTATATCAATGTATTCGGCTCGGATGTTATGGCAGGCTGGAGTGCCTGCATGAAAATCGACCAGTTTATGATGCTGCCGATGATGAGTGTTGGTCTTGCTTCGACCACCTTCACCGGACAGAACGTCGGTGCCAGCTACATTGACCGTGCAAAGAAGGGTGCTACAACCGCATTCCTGCTTGCTGAGCTTGTAACCATTGTGATGATGATTCCTCTGCTGATTTTCGCCCCGCAAATGGTCTATCTGTTTAACCAGGAGACAGCTGTGATTCGTTACGGAACCCTGTTCCTGTATCTGCTCTCCCCGTTCTACATTCTCTGCTGCGTCAACCAGGTTTATTCCAACGTCCTGCGTGGCGCAGGAGACACCAGAACACCAATGATCGTAATGCTCGGAAGCTTCGTCGTGTTCCGCCAGATTTACCTGTTTGTGATGTCTCATATATTTGATTCCATCATTCCGATTGCACTTGGTTATCCGGCGGGATGGCTGGTATGCAGTGTTCTGATTTATGCCTGCTATCGGAAATTCCGATGGGATAAAGGAATGCGGAAAAACTGAAGGATTCCTTTCCGGACATAAACAAAAGGGGCTGTTGCACTAAGAAAATGAACGTAGTGCGACAGCCCCTTTTTTCGCATTATTTTTTCAGGAGTGCTGCTGAATGCTCTTTAATCAGAACAACTCTGCAATCGCCGCGATCTTCTCACAGTTTTCCGGCAGCGGACCATTGATTTTCGGTGACTGGCGCGTTGCCACGTAACAGCTTGCGATTCCGGCAGAGGCTGCACCGTGGCAGTCAGCGATATCGTCATTTCCTGTCATCAGGCATTCTGCCGGATCGAGGTGATACTGCTTCAGCAGCATCTCATAAAACGCCGGATCCGGTTTTTTCACACCGGCATCCGATGAGAGCAGGATTCCATCAAAGTATTTCGTAAGGCCGAGCAGGGAAATTTCCGGCGCGGTGAAAAGCGCCTGTGCGTTGGACAGCAGAAAAACCTTCTTTCCTGCGTCTTTTAAACGCTGCAGCATTTCCGGCACGCCGGGGAACAGTTTCAGTTCTTCTATCGAAATCGCACGGAACATTTTCGCCAGATCTGCAATTTCTTTTTCCGTTACCGAAACAGCTTGATCCTCAAACAGCTGCCGGAACACATCCGCAATGTCGATTTCCGGTACATGGCTGCCGCGGCATTCCATTTTAAGCGCAGCTTCCTGCTCTTTGATTTTTGTCTCATACGCCATCCGGAGTTCTTTCGGCTCATAGGCGGCCCCTTTCATGCCGAAGAACAGGCTCATTTTTTTCCAGAGATACGCTTTCTTTTCATTCGTATGTATATCTACCAGAGTTCCATATAAATCAAAAATATAATTCTGATACATCCTTCATCATCCTTTCTTACGGAAAGTTTTCCACACGACACGTATTCTACCAGACTTTTCTCCACAATTCCATGTCTTTTTTCCAGACTTCCTATCTTTTTTTCTCCACCCAGACTGTCCATCAAACCAGATCGTTGAAACCTGTTTTGTCTTGCTCTCTGTAAGAAAGAATCCTGCCCGGAGGGCTTTTTACTTTATCGGAAAATTCAACGAAGTTTCCGGTAACGTAAAAAAATTCCCCCGTACAGATTTTGTCCGCAACAGGGGAATTCATTACATCTCACAGTTTCCTGCGAATTGTAATCTTTGATTTACTTTCTCGCATCCAGCATTTCTTTCACCAGACGAATATACTCCGGTGTTGTTCCGCAGCAGCCGCCGACAATGCCTGCACCCGCGTCTACCAGAATGTTCATATATCTTGCAAACGTCGGCGCATCCATGCTGTAGATTGCCTCACCGGTCGGCGTGATTTTCGGCAGGCCGGCATTCGGTTTTACGATAACCGGTACTCTTGCCACTTTTTTCATGGAATTTACGACTGCCTCAAGCTGATCCGGTCCGACCGAGCAGTTCAGTCCTACGGCGGATGCTCCCATTTCCTGCAGTGTCTCAACTGCTTCCACAGCGTTTCCGCCGAACAGGGCAGAACCGTCTGCTTCCAGCGTCAGAGAACACATAATCGGCAGATCGCAGACAGAAAGTGCAGCATCCATAAAGACACACGTTTCGTCTACGCTCAGCATCGTCTCCGCTACCAGAAGATCGACGCCTGCATTTGCTACCGCTGTTACCTGCTCTGTGTAGGATTCCAGCAGCTCTTCATAAGAGAGATCGCCTTTTGGCTGCAGCATTTTTCCTGGTGTAGAAAAATCTCCCGCGATCAGCGCACCTGTTCCGGCAAGCGCTTTTTTCGAGATGTCCACCAGGCGTGCATTCAGCTCCTCCACCTCGTTTTCTCTTCCATAATCCGCTAATTTCAATCTGTTTGCACCAAAGGTCGGCGCATAGACAATCTGGCTTCCCGCCTCCACGTAAGCCTTCTGTAAATTTGCCAGAATATCAGGGTGCTCCAGAACCCAAAGTTCTGTACTGACTCCTTTTGGCATTCCCGCTTTTGTCAGATTTGATCCGGTTGCGCCATCCAATAAAATGACACCTGCTCCGGCAAGCTGTTCAAATTCTTCTCTTGTCATTTTCTTTTCTCCATTCTGCCCGAGTTACCTGCAGCACATGTCCGCGTATACTGACAAATCCCGGCTGTTTTTTCTGAACCTGCCGCACTTTTCGCGTCAAATTCATGTTCAGTATAGCATTGTATTGTTTTCCCGACAAGTAAAAAAAGAGGTATCCGTTTTGGATACCCCTTCGTCTGTTTCTGTTCATGAATGTTCAGCAAACCCCGACATTCTCAATCATGATGCGCGTCTGAATGATGTGTCTCCGAATGATGCGTCTCCGAATGATGTGTCCTGCCCGAGCTGTTCCCCCCACCGGACGGGATATTCTTCGGTGACCCCGGAGACAAATTTGTTCCCTGGTTCACACGGGTTGCTTTCTGTCCATTTTCCACCTGCGAGGATGCCGATACCGTTGAAACACCCGAATCGGAACTGTTTTCCGTTGCAGCATTTTTTCCACACGCAACGAAAGCCAATACTGCTGTACCGACAAGTACGGAAATTACTGCCTTCTTCATTTCTCCACCTTCTTTCCTGGTACATCGTTTTCGCCTGAACATTAGAGCGTGTCCGAAAAATTATTTCCGCAATTTGCGAGATACACTCTGGTTGTAATTTCATTTTAAATAAACTTCTTACTATTGTCAATTTATTCTACAAATTCCCTATTATTTTCTTTTTTTTGTTCCAAAATATTTTCAGACACAAACAGCAGCCGGACCCCTCTCCCGGATCCGGCTGCCGTTTGTCCTGTATCGTATGCTTTTATTCTGCAGTGCTTGAAGACGTCGAAGCAGTGCCTGTGCTGCTTGTCGATGTCGTTTCGGTACTGCCTGATGTCGTGCTGTCAGACGTTGTACTGTCCGTTGTTGTACTGTCGGTTGTGGTTCCATCTGTGGAATCTGTAGAAGCGCTGTCAACTGTCATCGTATACAGATCTGCGTCGGTTACTTCAAGCTTTTTCCAGTTGGATGCGACCTTGATATCGCTCTCCTTTACCCATCCATCCAGTGTATCGTTGTACTTATCCGATTTGCGGTTGGAAATGATAGTCTGTCTTCTGGACTCGGTTTTATCCTCGTCGAATGCTTTATCTACACGAATCACATAATATGCATCGTCGCCTTCGATGACACCGTCATAATACTCGCCATCCTTCAGCTTTGCTGCTTCTTCCGCTACCTTATCTCCAAGAGAACAGGTATCGTCATCGTCTTTCTCCGATCCGGTTCCAAAGGATGTCTCGGAAGAGGTCAGATAAGAAACCTCAGAGGAGGAATCGCTGTCGGAACTGCTCGATGTGCTCGCGCTTGAAGCGTCGGATGCGCTTGTGTCGGAAGCATCGGAAGAAGAGCTGCTCTCATCGGAGCTGTCGGCAGAATCGGTGGAATCTGCGGTATTCTCCGCATTTAACTGATCGTTCAGCTCCTTGCGCAGATCGGTAAACGATGCGGCTGCAGGATCCTCAGACTCTTTTAAGAGATCCAGGAATCTCTGTGCGATTTCTTTCTTTGCCGCTTTTTCCTCGTCCGTCAAATCAATCGTTTTTCCATCGTCATCCTTCTCGGTTCCTGCTGTGGATACCGTGATGTAGCTGATGGAGGTCTGCTTTGCCTCTTCATCGGATACCTCGGTATCTACATCTGCGATGATCGGATCATAAATTTTGGTTTGAATAACATACAGCTCCAGTGCATCCTGGATGTCCTCAACGGTTGCGTGCAACTTTTTCATCACATCGTCACCGTTCTTATCTGCGAATGCCTGTGCAGCCTCTTTCGCCTGCTGTTTTTCCTCGTCTGTCAGGGAAATTCCGTATTCCTCTGCGTGCTGCCGCATCAGAAGCTCTTTTTCGATCGTATCAAGAGACTGCTCCTTGAACGTTTCCCCGGTAGTCTTTCCATCGTCGCCTTCCTTGTCGTACATCTCAGACGGCATCTGCATTCCGTACATCGAGTACATCTTGGAATAATAATTGTACATGGTTGCCTGCTGATATCTCAGCATGAAATTTGCCTGTCCGAGTGTAATCGACTCGTCATTTACAGTAATTGCCGTTTTTGTTCCGTCCACATTGTCGGAACCGCAGCCAGTCAGTCCCATCGCTGCCATCGAAGCACTCAGCATAACGCAGACTGCTTTTGCTTTTAAATTTTTCATTACTTCCTCCTCATGCAGGGCGAAATGTATGCTCAAAAAGAGTTTTTCTTTTTACACGTTCGAATTTCCGGTCCTGCATCGATTTTTATAAACGCTTTTCCTATTATACCCTTTTTGTTGATACAGGGCAACTTTTTTCTTCCCTGTTCACGCCTTTTTCACACGATTTTGTGGTTATGCGAGTATTTCACTCCTGTGTGATCTGCAGCAGATCTTCCACCAGTGCATGGCTCTTCTCCAGCAGATCGATCTTTTCCTTTGAATTTCTCCGCCGCGGCGTGTAGACAAACGCCAGCGACTCCATCTGGAATTTCAGTTCGTCTCGGTATTTCTGCAGCAGCTCCGGAATCCGCGCCACATCGATTTTTGCATGCTGCTGTAAGGTGACTCGTACCGAATCGCCCATCTGTTTCAGCTCCGTCACATACGCACAGTGCGCCAGCGCTTTCAGTTCTGCAACAGCCAGAAGATTCTGTACATTTTTCGGCGGTTCCCCGAAGCGGTCGGTCAGCTCCTCCGTCATGTCCTCATACTCTTCCTTATTTTCAATCGCCGCAATTCGCTTATAGGTGTCAAGCTTCAGAGACTCGTTGCTGATGTAGCTGTCCGGAATATAGGCACTGACATTCAGATCAATCGTTGTCTCGAACGCTTCTGCCGGTGCGATGCCCTTCGCCTCCTGGACAGCCTCTGCGAGCATTTTACAATAGAGATCGTATCCAACCGATTCCATATGGCCCGACTGCTCTGCGCCCAGCAGATTTCCGGCGCCTCGGATCTCAAGATCACGCATTGCAATTTTAAAGCCGCTTCCCATCTCCGTAAATTCACGGATCGCATGGAGACGCTTCTCCGCCACTTCCTTCAACATCTTGTTTCTGCGGTACATCAGAAATGCGTAGGAAGTCCGGTTCGACCGTCCGACGCGGCCGCGGAGCTGATAGAGCTGTGACAGTCCCATCTGGTCAGAATCATGGATAATCATGGTATTGACATTCGAAATATCGAGTCCTGTCTCAATGATCGTTGTTGACACGAGCACATCGATCTCTCCGTTGATAAATCCGTACATGATCTTCTCGAGCTCGCGCTCCTTCATCTGCCCGTGCGCAAAGCCCACATTTGCATCCGGCACGAGCTTCTGGATCGTGTTCGCCATATCCGCAATCGACTGGACACGGTTATAGACATAGTAAACCTGCCCGCCCCGCGCAAGTTCACGGTTAATCGCCTCGCGAACCATTTCTTCATTGTATTCACAGACAAAGGTCTGGATCGGCTGTCGATCCTGCGGTGCTTCCTCGAGCACACTCATATCCCGGATGCCGATCAGGCTCATGTGCATGGTACGTGGAATCGGCGTCGCCGTCAGTGTCAGAACATCCACATTTTTTTGCAGCTGTTTGATTTTTTCTTTATGCGTCACGCCGAACCGCTGCTCCTCATCGACAATCAGAAGGCCAAGATCTTTGAACTTTACGTCCTTCGACAGAACGCGGTGTGTTCCGATGACAATATCCACGAGTCCTTTTTTCAGATCCTCCAGCGTTTTTTTCTGCTCTGCCGGCGTGCGGAACCGGCACAGAAGATCAACGCGCACCGGAAAGTCCTTCATGCGCTCAACGAACGTATTGTAATGCTGCTGTGCCAGAATGGTGGTCGGAACGAGGTAGACGACCTGTTTGCTCTCCTGTACTGCCTTGAACGCTGCACGGATTGCAACCTCGGTTTTGCCGTATCCGACATCGCCGCAGATCAGGCGGTCCATGATCTTTTTGCTCTCCATGTCCGCCTTTGTCGCCTCGATCGCCGCAAGCTGATCGTCCGTCTCCTCAAACGGAAACAGTTCCTCAAATTCCTTCTGCCAGATCGTATCCTTTCCGAACTGATAGCCGGATGACGCCTGCCGCTCGGCATACAGCTTCACGAGATCCTGTGCGATATTTTTTACCGCATGGCGAACTCGTGTTTTCGTCTTATTCCATTCCTGACCGCCGATTTTATTCAGCTTCGGCACCTTTGCAGCTTCGCCGGACGCATACTTCTGCAGCGTATCGAGCTGGGTGGCCAGCACATAGAGGTTCGATCCGCCCGCATACTCGATTTTCATGTAATCACGCGTTACGCGGTCCATCTCAATTTTTTCGATACCGCGGTAAATACCAAGACCGTGGCTCTCATGCACGACATAGTCACCGATCGATAGATCTGCAAAATTCTGGATTTTCTGACCGGAATACTCCGATTTCTTCCGGTTTTTCTTCTTCTCTTTTCCAAAAATATCCGTCTCTGTGATCAGCACAAATTTCTGCATCGGATATTCAAAGCCTCTGCGGGCCGCGCCGTAGATCAGCATGACCTCGCCCGGTTTCAGAACACGCTCCTCATTCTCGCTGTAGAAGGCCGGAATCTCCTCATTCTGCAGGTCCTCCGCCAGATGCTGCGCCCTCGTCCGCGACGGACTCGCCAGTACAATACGGTAACCCGCTTTTTTCCAGGATTTCAGATCTTTTACCAGAAGCGGGAACTGATTGTTATACGAATTGACCGATTTCACCGTCACACTGAATTCGTCACGGATATTCCACTCGCCCTTCTGCGGCTCCATCAGCGATACGGCAACACAGCCGCGGCGGTTCAGTTTTGCCACAAGCTCCGCCGTACTGCACATCAGCTTCGCCTGTCCCGGCAGGAGGTATCCCTTTTCAAGACGGTGGCTCACGCTCTCCTGAAATTCTGCTTCCAGCGCATCGGCACACTCGATGATGCGGTTCGGCTCATCGAGGAAAATGCGGCTGTTCTCCGGCAGATACTCAAGAAACGAGACGGTCTCCGGATAAAAATAATGAAGATACTGCTCCGCTCCCTGCAGAATTTCGCCTTCTCCGATCCGGTCGCAGATTTCCTCTGCTGCACGGCGGATCCTTGCCGCTTCCTCTGTCATCATTTTGTCGCGGAATTTTGTGCTTTGCGCTTTCGCCTCTTTTTTTATAGCTTTTACGCCGCGCGCAATCGTATCCTCTGTTAAAATCAGCTCCGATGCCGGATAGATTGTGATCTCCTCGAGGTTTTCAATCGACCGCTGGCTCTCCGCATCGAAGCTTCGGATGGAATCTATCTCATCGCCCCAGAGCTCAATCCGGATCGGGTTCTGTTCCGTCAGCGGATAAATATCGAGAATGCCGCCGCGGACGGAAAACTGACCGGTCGACTCCACCTGAAAGGTACTCTCATAGCCGAGCCGCACCAGCTCTTTTCTTATTTTATCCAGATCGAGTTCGCTGTCATTGCGCAGATGGATGCAATGTTTTTCGAACACGCCAAGAGGCAGAAGAAAGTCCATACATCCCCCTACACTGGTGATGATGGTAACTTCCTTCCGCTCAAGAAGTGCCTGGATCACCTGAAGCCGCTGCCGGATCAGCAGATTTCCGTGAATGTCTGCCTGATAGAAAATCAGGTCCTTCGCCGGATAATACAGCGTCTCCGCATCGTACAGCCGGTAATCCTCATATAATTCTTTTGCTTTTAATTCATTTTCCGCGATCAGAAGCCGCACCGGGGCATCCTCGGAGAGGCCTGCGATCATGTGGGCTTTCTGGCTTTCCAGACAGCCCGAGATCACCGTCACACCTGCGGTTCCTTTTTTCAGATCACGGAACAGCTCGTCAAAACGGGCAATTTCTTTGATCGGTTCTAATAACGCTTTCATTTTCCTTACTCTGCCGGGTTTGCAGATTTGCGGTTATACTCATTCATAGCTGCGTCCACATCCCCGTTCAGCATCTGCTCAATTGCTTTTGCCGCATGCTCGATCGCCAGATTTACAAGGGGACGTTCGTCTTTCGTAAACGGACTTAACACGTAGTCCGCCAGATCCCAGTTTTTCGGTTTCTCACCGACGCCGACCTTCACACGCATAAAATGGTCGGTGCCAAGATTAGCGATGATGTTTTTGATGCCATTGTGGCCGCCCGCGCTTCCTTTTTTGCGGATACGGATCTGTCCCGGCGCCAGGCTGATATCATCGTAAACCACGATCAGCTCGCTCTCCGGATCCACTTTGTAATAGTTCACCAGCTCCCGCACGGACTCGCCGCTCAGGTTCATATATGTCATCGGCTTTGCGACAATGACTTTCTGGCCTGCGATCATGCCCTTTCCGAACAGTGCCTTGTGGCCTGCACCGGAAGACGGGATCTGATATTCGTCGATCAGGTAATCGATGGTGTCGAATCCGACGTTGTGCTTCGTCCCTTCGTACTGGCGCGTTGGATTTCCCAGACCTACTATAATATACATAAATTCTCCTGTCATCAGACCATTTTCCGGCGCAGTTTTTGTTCACGTCACGGTCAAAACGGATATTCTCCATCCACTTCGCTACTTGCGCATAACCGAATAGCTGCTTCGCCGCACCGAAAAATGATATATTGTTTTTCCATCTGTCATAAAGAAAGAACACGAACAAAAGAGCAGCCTTTTTCCTGCTCTTTTATTCGCTGAAATGCTTCGGCAATGTTTAGTTAAAGTATACCAGTTCGCTCTCCGGTTTCTTGGCCGGTTTGATTTCTTTTGCATACAGAACCGGGCCTTCGCCATCGTAAACCTTCATATAGCCCCATTTTACCGTTGCAGTCACGTCAACCCAGGAACCCATTACGAGAGATTTGGCGCTTGCGCATTTGCAGACATAGCCGATAAAAGAAGTATCATCTGCACAGCAGGTCATTGCCATACGACCCGGAACAAAGAAATCGGCTCCGACATCCTTGCTCTTTAATACCATACCGCGGAAATGAACAGTCTTGCCCTCGTAACGCTCCGGGTTGTCGCCCATATCGACATACCAGATTCCGTAATCAGCGTCATCAATCTCGATCACATCGGCATCGGTATCAAACGGCATCTGATCCTCAAAAATGTTGTCAATTTCGCCTTCTTCATTCTCAAACAGAACGTCGCACGCCTGGTTGACTACTTTGATGCTGCGGCGGAAGGATGGAAGCGGATCTTCCGGACGGCAGCGGTTGAACATAACCATATCCGCATTTTTTGCCATCTCCATGAAAACAGATTTCATATTCTGCATATAAATCTGGAAGCAGCTTGCATCGACGGTCACAATCTCCTGTACAATGCCCCAGCCGCGCGGCAGCTCCATTTCTTCCAGTTTTTTTACACTCCAGAGCGGATTGTATTCCAGAATAATACGCTCCGGGCGATATTTACGGTTCAGTTTTTTCAGGTAATCTAAAGTAAACTGCTCCGGTCCTTCTACGATTTCCAGTACTGTATTGTGTTTGAGCAGTTCTTTTTCGTCATACTCTACCTCACCCTCTTCGGTTGTGATCAGAAGGGTCGGCCCGTCAATCTGGAAATATTCCTGTGCTACGGTAAAATTGATAAAAGAGGTTTTTCCACTCTCCAGAAATCCTGTTATGAGATAAATCGGAATTTCTACTTCGTCTTCTTCGTACATTTTGTACCTCCGTTGTCTTTGACGTACTCCCGGAATCTTTCTGCACTTGCTTTTGCGGCTGAGATTCCGGGCGTACCTTTTGCTTTGTCTCTAAATCAAGGAAAAAGCTGCCACATCGGATTTTGTTTCTGATGCGGCAGCTTCGTTACAATTCACAGGTACCCTGCGGACCGTAATTTTCGCAGCTACTTTGTATTTTTACAGTCCGAACAGCTCTGCCAGCTTATCTTCTGCTAATTTGGAACCGATGACACAGATTCTTCCGGTGAATTCCGGTGCTCCGTCACGTACTTCGTACTCTTCCGGAACCATATCGAAATAGATCCACTGTCCATCGGCGCCTGCTACCATACCTTTGGCCCGAAGAACCATACCATAAGCGGTATCCTCGGAAAGTTTCTTTAAGATGCCTTCGATCTGCTCTTTGGTGAAGGTCTTCACAGTCTCCTGACCCCAGCTTGTGAAAACTTCGTCTGCGTGATGATGGTGATGATGCTCATGACCACAGCCGCACTCGTCATCGTGGTGATGATGATGCTCATGGTCGTGATCATGGCCGCAGCAGCACTCGTCATCATAGTCGTGGTGATGATGCTCATGCTCCTCGTCGTGATCGTGGCCGCAGCAGCACTCGCCGTCATGGTCGTGGTGATGATGTTCATGTTCATCCTCATCATGATCGTGATGATGGTGCTCATGCTCCTCATCGTGGTCATGGCCGCAGCAGCACTCGTCGTGGTCATGATGATGGTGATGATGCTCTTCCTCTTCTACCTGCTCAAGGTTGATGATCGCACCTTCCATCGTATCGAGTACTTTCTTGCCGCCCAGAACTTCAACCGGTGTGGTGATGATGTGTGCTTCCGGATTCAGCTCGCGGAGCATCTTTACTGCTGCCTCTACTTTTGCAGTGTCAGCCTTATCGGTACGGCTCAGGATGATGGTTCCTGCGCTCTTAACCTGGTTCTCGAAAAATTCGCCGAAGTTTCTGAGATACATTTTGCATTTCATAACGTCGACTACGGTTGTTGCGGAATTCAGGGCTACGCCTGCTTCTTTTTCTACACCGTCTACAGCCTTGATGACGTCGGAGAGTTTACCTACGCCGGACGGCTCGATGATGATGCGGTCCGGGTGATATTTGGTGATAACGTCTTTTAATGCTGCGCCGAAGTCTCCCACAAGAGAGCAGCAGATGCAGCCGGAGTTCATTTCACGGATTTCGATACCGGCATCTTTTAAGAAGCCTCCGTCGATTCCGATTTCACCGAATTCGTTCTCGATCAGAACAACCTGCTGGCCTTTCAGTGCGTCTCCGAGGAGTTTTTTGATCAGGGTTGTTTTTCCTGCGCCCAGGAAACCTGAAATAATGTCTATTCTTGTCATTGATTTAACCTCTTTATCTTGTTGATTCCGTTTATAGTTAGCTGCAAAAGGGCCGAAGTTTATCCTCCGCCCCACACTCACGCTTATTATAGCAACCATAGAACAAAAAATCAAGAGAATTTCCCTTGCTTTTTCTGCATTTCACCATTATAATATATTACATGTCTTTTCTACTTTAACGCGTTGAATGGGCAAATCATTTTACCTATGAATGGGGGATTTTTTTATGAGTGGAACAAAAGAAAAAAAACTCAATCTGCCACAGTCACTGCTTTTGCTGCTGCTGATCATCGTATCCGTCGCAGTCTGTATCCGCCTGAAAACCGGCGGTCCTATGATCGGCCTGTTTGCAAGCTGGATTTTTATCTATCTGTTTTGTAAGATTTTCGGTATTTCTTACACCAACATTGTTGCCGGCGCATACGATGCCATCCGTATGGTCGTCCCGACGCTCTGCCTTCTGATGGCCATCGGTGTCATGATCGGCACCTGGCTGCAGAGTGGCACCATTGCCACCATCATTTCCTGGGGCTTAAAAATGATTAACCCGTCCTGGCTGCTGCCTCTGACGCTGCTGTTCTGCTCCATTTTGAGTGTTGTAACCGGTACTTCCTATGGTTCCGTCGGAAGCGCAGGTGTTGCCATGATGGCGATCGGAAACGCCATGGGTATCCATCCTGGCATGGTAGCCGGTGCTGTCATCTGCGGTGCCATGTTCGGTGACAAATTAAGTCCTCTTTCCGATACCACAAACCTTGCTCCGGCCGTTGCAGATGCCAAACTTGGCGATCATATCCGCTCGATGCTCTGGACCACCCTTCCAACATATGTGATAACCTTAATTCTTTTTACTATTCTCGGTTTCCAGCAGACCAGCGGAAGCTATACCGAGGGAAGCATTACCGTTTACATCGATGCTTTAAACGGTGAATTCCAGCTTGGATGGATTACCATGATCCCTGCCATCCTGATTATTGTATTGCTCCTCTGCAAAGTAAATGCGATCTCTGCACTTGGTCTTTCCAGCTTCGCTGCCGGATTTGTTTCCTATTTTGTGCAGCACGATACTCTGCAGGGCATCATCCGCACAGCTTACAACGGTTACACAACCGCAATCGAAGAACCGGTATTACAATCCATCTTAAACCGCGGCGGCATGGGAAGCATGCTCCAGTACGTAGCCATTATCTGCTTTGCTGTCGGCATGGGCGGCATGCTGGAAAAACTCGGTGTACTGGATCACATTCTTCAGGCGATTGTAAAGAGAATCAACAGCGATGGAAGTATGATCCTGGCAACGATGATTGTCGGTTACGTGACCAGCCTCATCAGCTGCTCCCAGCCGATGGCACACGTTCTGACCGGCCGTCTGATGGCACCTGTCTTTCAAGAGCGCAAGGTTGCACCGGAAATTCTTTCCCGCTGCCTCGAAGACTCCGGAACTATGGCTGGTCCTATGATTCCATGGCATGGCTACGGCGTATACATGGCCGGCACACTTGGTGTTGCATGGTCGGCATTTTTCCCGTACTTATTCCTGCTTTACCTGACCCCGGTTTTCAGTATTTTCTATGGATTTACCGGAATTTCCATTAAGCATCTTCCGGAAACCAAAAACAATGAATCAAAAGAAGAGAAATAAGGCAAAAGCAGAAATCGTAACAGGAAATCATAAACATAAACAGAAACAAAAAAAGAAAAGGAAAAGAGAAAGAATGCAGACAAAACTTGTTCTTCTCGGAACCGGCACACCAAATGCGTGTCCGAATGCCAACGGACCTTCCTCCGCTGTCGTGGTCGGTGACCGTGCTTATCTGGTAGATTTTGGCCCTGGCGTTGTCCGCCAGGCCTCAGCCGCCTATTTTAACGGCGTGGATGCCCTGCGGCCGGATCTTCTGACCGTTGCCTTCTGTACGCACCTTCACACAGACCATACCGCAGGATACCCGGATCTGATTTTTACTCCGTGGGTGCTGGAACGCCCGGTTCCATTGAAAGTTTTCGGGCCAAAGGGCTTACAGCACATGACCAATCATATCTTACAGGCCTATGAAACCGACATTGATTTCCGAATTCACGGTTTCGAAAAAGCAAACGAATCCGGCTACCGCGTTGAGGTAACAGAAATTGAATCCGGCATTGTCTACCGGGATGACCTGGTTACGGTGGAGGCTTTTCCGGTCAGCCACGGAACACTGGAATGCTACGGCTATAAATTCACCACACCGGACCGCACAATCGTCATCACCGGCGATACCGCTCCGCTGGATCTCGTGGCAGAAAAATCGAAAGGCTGTGATATCCTGCTGCACGAAGTGGAATACGCCGCCGGAATCTCCTGCCGCGAACCAAAATGGCAGAAATACCACCGGGAAGTGCATACGTTAAGCACGGATCTTGCCGGTGTTGCAAAAAAGGCAAATCCGAAACTGCTCGTTACGTATCACCGGATTTACCATATGAATGTACAGGATAACCACAAAAACCTTGCCGCCGAGATGGCATGGCGCGATGCCGCGATTCTGGATGAAATCCGGGATGCAGGGTATGACGGATATGTCGTGAACGGAAAAGACCTGGATGTATTTTAAAATACGGGGCAGCGTACCAATTCTGGTTTACGAATTGGTACGCTGCCCCGTTCGTTTTGGGATGAGCCCGGAGACGCTTTCTATTTTCATTTACCCGACTGGCAGATTCTACCATACTCTGCGTTATTTCAGAACTGTTTTTTCTTTGACATTAACCTCCTCAGAACGTATAATCATAGTATTACAACTCTGGCAAAACAGCAGGATTTTCTGCTGTTTATCGTTACAGGAACCTGATCCGCAGACGGCTTGCACAGTCTGCCTTTCGTTTGCGTTCCAGAAAGGATGTTTTATATGGCAGCTACTACTGCGAAACCCGTAAAAAGCGCCGGTAAAATTCCCGGCAGTACCTTGAAAATCATTGCGATGGTCTGTATGCTGATCGACCACACTGCAGCTGTACTTTTCGACCGAATCCTGATTTCCCGTGGTCTTCTGGATGCGGTGAACGCTTCGGACGGAGGCGCATCATTTCTCTCTACCGGAAACACAGCTGTGATTTATTATGCGGATATGATTATGCGCGCAATCGGAAGGATCAGTTTTCCGATTTTCTGTTTTCTGTTGATTGAAGGGTTCATGCATACGCATGATGTGAAAAAGTATGCGCTGAATCTTGGGATTTTTGCACTGGTTTCGGAGATCCCGTTCGATCTGGCATTTGCGGGAAAACCGTTTTATCTGGATTATCAGAATGTCTTTTTCACTTTATTTATCGGCCTTGTGATGATGATTTTTCTGCAGAAAATCGATTCAAAAGCGCAAAAAGATGCCGGTGCATGGCAGAGGGCGAACTGGAAGGTTTCGGTTGGCAAGCTGCTGGTGATTGTGGCAGCCTGTGCAGTGGCCACGCTGTTGAAGACAGATTACAGTGCAATGGGAATTCTGACGATTGTGCTGATGTATAATATGAGAAAGAATAAAATGTACTGTATCGGAATCGGGTGTGCGGTGCTTACGCTGTTGAGTCTGAATGAAATCACCTGTTTTCTGGCTATGATCCCGGTGCATTTTTATAACGGAAAACGAGGATTGAATCTGAAGTATCCGTTTTATGCGTTTTATCCGGTGCATCTGCTGGTGCTGTTTGCGATTGCGGCGGTACTGGGGATGGCGGGGGTTGCGGTTGTTTAAAAAACGGACACCCGGAAGTGCACCTGCGCCGCCTGGGACTGTGCCCTGGGGCACAGTCCCAGACGACACAGACGCACTTCCGGGCTGACATTGAGCCGGGCGGTGGGGAGGTCTGGATTTGCTGCGCAAATCGGCGTGAGATTCTACTTAATATACTTCTTAACTTCCAACGGATACCCCAAAAGCTCTTCGCTGCGAATCACTTCAAAATTCTCCGGTTGAAAATCTTTGCGTAACGTCACAGTGTTCAGGCAATGATATCCCAATCTATGATAGAGTTTCATCGCTCCAAAATTTCGTGCAGCTACCTCAAGATAGACAGATTCAGAATACTTTTTTATCTCGGCTTCAACCAGCGCAATCGCATGACTTCCGTATCCGTTTCCCTGGTATTCCGGAAGTACGAAAAGATCTTCGATCCAGTCAACTTCCGCCCCGCGGCTTCCGAGATGCACAAATCCAATGGGGATCTCTTCTTTTAAGATAAAATAAAACACATGCCCTTTGTCTGTCCAGGCAGCAAGATTCTCCGCGGCCTCTTCGTCGGTTATAACATAATCACCATGAGCCAGCCAAAAGCCTCGAATCAGCTCTTTTGCAAGTTGTGCTTCGTTTTCATATTTCTGTAAAGCTATAATTTCATTCATTTTTTCATCTCCCTTGTTTGTTTAACCGAATCAAGTAAGTCCCAACCCCCTGCTTATTGCTTCGCGCAATGGAAGCAGGTGACTTGCTTGATTCGGTTAAACTATGATATACTCAAATCATCATGATACCAGGCTCAAAAAGCTAATGCAAGCTCGCTTGCAAGAGGATTTTTGAACTCTTGACCTGTCAAAAACATGACGAGGAGTGCAATGATATGAAAAAAGCGACAAATTTGATATCCTTTCTGATTTTAATGATGGTACTGGTCGGCTGTAGCAAAGAAACGGTCCATATCGACTTTCCTTTTGAAGTTGGAGATGTTGAAAATATCGAAATGTACCACTATGCGGGAGCACCGGTATCAGCAGAAAAGAAAATAGTCGTTGCAAAAACTGATATAACAGACTTGTATCATATGTTTGAAAACTTATCATTGACAGACAAACAAGTCGAGGAAATCACAGGCGCAGATGTGACCAGTTTTCGATTTAACCTTTCGGATGGGACAAACTACGAACTGGTTTATGTCTGCAATGGAGTCAAGAACGGAAAGCTGAAATCTTCCACGGGCAATTTTGAATACTTCACAAGTTCAGATATCGGCTCATATTGGTCGAATATGGATCTTGAATCAGTTTCGGTGAAAGAAAGTGAATTGCCGAAGTGGCATAACTGATTCAGCCTCGAAGGACTCCCTGTCATAAGCGCTGGGGTGTTTTTATATATGATTCATCTCGTTTCCGTTTCTCATAAATCGCTTCCATCCATTCCAGCACATCCTCTTTGTTCTGCTGAAACGGTTCGCTGTGACTTAGGAAAAAATGCGGCGCACGCACGTTTTTCAGAACTCGGATTTCTGCCAGCAGGCGCTCGGCATTATAAACGGTCTGTCCGTTTTTCTGCGTCGCATATGCCGCATCCCCGAGAAAGCACCACGTCTCATCCACTTCCAATGCAAGCGATCCTTTGGCATGACTCGATGGAATCGGAAATAAATGTAACCACACGTCACCGTCCTGAAACCACGTATCTTCTTCTATCACAGTTCCTGTTTTTGTATAACGAAACGTATTTTTCCCCTGGTAAACCGCTTCGCACGAAATCTCCGACAGATTCCCGATATGGTCGGGATGAAAATGGGATAAAATCACCCGAATTTCTTTTCCTGTCTGTTCTGACTTTTTCTGCAGAATTTCTGAAACCGCAGGATGATTTCCCACGTCATATACCCAGAAAAATGCATCACCCTCGATGATCACAACATTTGCCGAAAGTGGATGTTCTGTCGGTGTAAGATAGGAAATGTGATCGTTGATTGTCTGGATGTGCGGAATCTGTATCGGCTCTTTTCTTTCTTCTTTCATCAAATCAACACCTCTTTTCCTTCGAACACAAAACACAATGACCGACAGATTTAAGAAATCTCTTTCGTTCTCTGCCGGTCATGATATTAATGAAAATTAGTAGCTATCTTATTTTAGAAGCTGAACACCGCCACACCATACGCCGGAAGTGCATATGCAATCCGATATGGCTGGCCATCGCATTCTCCCTCTTTGGCACGGTAGGCTACCTGGCGTTTTTCGGTCGGGCCGCCGTATTTCATATCGGAGCTGTCGAGTATCAGGCGGTACTGTTTTTTGCGCGGTACTCCACACATATAATCCGGACGCTCGACCGGTGTGAAATTGCAGACGAACAACAGGTTGTTTTTTCCTGTCGGTGACCAGCGGACGAAGCTGTAAATGCTGCGGTCGCCGTCGTTGGCATTGATCCACTGGAAGCCTTCGTAGCCGCAGTCGTTCGCGTAGAGTGCCGGGTACTTGCGGTACATTTTCAGCAGGTCACTGAAGAAGGTCTGCAGATGCTGATGCCCCTCATCTGCCAGCAGGAACCAGTCGATCTCGCGTTCCTCGCTCCACTCGCGGAGCTGTCCGAAATCCTGTCCCATGAACAGAAGTTTTTTGCCCGGGTGCCCGAACATGAAAGCATAGCCTACCATCAGGTTCTGGAATTTTTCCTCCAGATCGCCCGGCATTTTGTTGATCATCGAGCATTTCAAGTGGACAACCTCATCGTGCGAGAGCACCAGAATGTAGTTCTCGGAAAATGCATAGGTCATGCCGAAGGTCATCTTGTTATGGTTGTATTTGCGGAAGTATGGATCGAGCTTCATGTAATCGAGGAAGTCATGCATCCATCCCATGTTCCATTTGTAGGAGAAATGCAGGCCGCCGTCCTCTACGCTTCCCGTTACCTTCGGCCACGTTGTGGACTCCTCGGCAATCATGATGACACCTTTGTTTCGTCCGCGCACCAGGGTATTCAGGTGTTTGAAGAACTCGACGGCTTCAAGATTTTCATTTCCGCCGTTCTTGTTCGGCACCCACTGGCCCGGCTCTTTTCCGTAGTCGAGATACAGCATCGAAGCAACAGCATCGACACGGAGACCGTCTACGTGGTACTCTTCTACCCAGTAAAGCGCATTTGCCAGCATAAAGTTTTTCACTTCATTTTTGCCGTAATCAAAGATCTTCGTTCCCCACTCCGGGTGCTCGCCCTTTCTCGGGTCGGCGTACTCATACAGCGGCTGGCCATCAAAATCAGCAAGGCCGTGCGCATCTTTCGGGAAGTGTGCCGGTACCCAGTCCAGAATAACACCGATTTTATTTTTATGCAGATAATCAACAAGATATTTAAACTCTTTCGGTGTTCCGTAGCGGGAGGTCGGTGCGTAATAGCCCGTTACCTGATAGCCCCAGGAACCGTCAAACGGATGCTCTGCAATTCCCATCAGCTCTACGTGGGTATAGCCCATTTTTTTTACGTAATCGGCAAGCGAATGTGCGAACTGAACGTAATTGTAAAATCCGTCCGGGTTGGATTCGGACCACGGATGTTTCATCCAGGAGCCCGGGTGCACTTCGTAGATGGAGAGCGCGGATTTCTGAACGTCAAATTTTTTGCGGTTCGTCAGCCATTCGCTGTCACCCCAGCGGTAGCCTTCGATTTCCGCTACTTTTGACGCGGTACCCGGCCGTTTTTCGGATGCAAATGCGTATGGATCTGCTTTGTACAGTTCTCTTCCGTCCGGTGTGCGGATGTAATATTTATACATCATTCCCTCGGTCACGCCCGGAATGAACACTTCATAAACGCCGTCCTCGCCGACTTTCCGCATCACATTGGCATGGGCATCCCAGCCGTTGAATTCGCCGATGACAGATACTTCCGCCGCATGCGGAGCCCATACGGTGAACCAGGCTCCTACTTTGCCGTCTTTTTTGTCCAGGTGCGCACCCATTTTCCGGAAAATATCGTAATGGGTTGCCTGTCCAAATAAGTACTGATCCAGTTCAGAAAATCTTGGCTGATAGCCCGCCGGTTTTTTTGGCGCTTTTCTGGTTTTTGCTGTTGTTTTTGCCGTTGTTTTCGCAGTTTCCTTCATAGAAAAAATCCCCTTTATGCTTCTTTTTCAATCAGAACACAGCCGCACGGAGGTACTTCAACAAAAAGTTTTCCATTTTCCGGAGAAATGGCTTCTCCGGTTACCGCGTTTTTCCATGTTCCGTCGCAAGATGCAGGAATCCAGACTCCCGCACTCTGGTTTTCATCATTATTTACTGCTGTGATCAGAGCGTCTGTCTCATCCAGGCGTGCAAAGGCATACTGGCGGTTGGTCAGCATGAGTTCGCGGTATCTTCCCGTTCGTGCTGCAGGATGTTTTTTTCTGACGTCTGATAATGTTTTGATCCATGCCGGAAGTTTTTCTGCCGGCGGATTTTTCTCCAGTTCTTCCAGATTCAGCGCCGGACGCAGCGGATCGTCGTTTCCGCCTTCTTTTCTTCCCTCGATGCCGAATTCCGATCCGTAATAGATGGACGGGATGCCCGGCAGGAAGTACAGCAGCGCATAAATTGGAATCATGTTTTCTTTTACGTTCAGCTTGCTGGCCAGACGGTCTACGTCGTGATTGTCAACGAAGCTGTACAGTTTCTTTCCTTTGTAAATGCCGCCGTTTTCGTCAAATTCGCGGCGGATCGTATGTGCAATTTCGAAGTAGTTATGATCGTTATGTCCCGAATAAAGTCCTTTGTGAAGCTCGTAGTTTGTGACACTGTGCAGCAGATGCTGGCCGTCTCCGATGTAGCGCGCATAGTCGCCGTGGATGACTTCGCCCATCAGCCAGAAGTCCTGTTTTTTGGCGGATGTGCGTGCGCGCATCTGCTCCATGAAGCCGAAATCCAGGCAGTCGGCGCAGTCGAGACGGATGCCGTCGATGTCGAATTCGTCGATCCAGAAGTCGATGACATCAAGGAGATAGTCGCGGACCTGCTGGTTCTGGAGATTCAGGTTGACGAGTTCGAAGCAGTTTCTCCATGCTTCGTAGGAGAATCCATCGTTATAGCAGGTGTTTCCGCCGAACCAGATTCCTTTGTACCATCCGCAGTACGGGGACTGTTCTCTTTTTTCCTGAATGTCGCGGAAGGCAAAGAATTCGCGGCCGGTGTGGTTGAAGACACCGTCTACGACGACTTTGATGCCGAGTTCGTGGGCTTTTTTTACGTATGCGGCAAAGTCCGCGTTGTCGCCTAAGCGGCGGTCTACCTGTTTGTAATCTTTTGTGTCGTATCCATGTGTGGTTGATTCAAACAAGGGGCCGATATAGATTGCGGTACAACCGAGATCTGCGATGTGCGGAAGCCACTGTTCCAGTGTGGAAAAGCGGTGTACGGTTTCTTCCGATTCATTTTTTCTCGGCGCGCCGGTCAGTCCGATCGGATAGATGTGATAAAATTCTGCCTCTTCATACCATGGTGCCATTTTGTTTGTCCTCCTTGTTTTTGGGTTATGAGTAAATTCCATACATGAACTGGTGTACCAGACGGTAGACTTCTTCGTCCCGGACGACGAGGTTGGAAAGATCGGATTGATCTCCTGCTGTCATCATCAGGTAGTGCATCAGGATTCCGGAGAAGCCTACGGCGAATTGTTCCTGACGGCCGTTCATGTTGCCGAGTTCGGCGCTGGCGTTGTCGAAGACGTCGACGCACAGGTGATAGAACCGGTCAATCATGGGGTATACGGTGCGGAAGCCTTCGCTTTTTCTTCCGGAATAGAACAGTGCCATCATCAGCATATGAAATTTCGGGTCTTCGGAGGCTCCGTTGAAGAAGGCACGCGCGATGCGGTACAGTTTTTCGGGGATGTTTTTCCCGGTTTCGGAGGCTTCGATGAGTTTTTGTTCCATGGGCTGAAAGTGCTCGTTTAGCAGGGCTTCGAGGAGGCCTTGTTTGCTGCCGAAGTAATAGTACAGGGTTGGTTTGGATACTCCGGCGGAGTCTACGATCTGCTGAACACCGACGGCGTCGTACCCGCTTTCGTAGAAGAGGGTCAGAGCTGAGTTCATGATTAGCTGACGATTGTCCATTTTGAATCCTCTTTGTTGCGGAAGGGACGCTCTCTGGAGTTCGCCTGGCCGCGGTGTGTTTGGGTGGTTGTTTGTTACGTGTGAGTTGGCATTTGTTTTGGTTTAAAATGCTTTTGTTGATTTTGTATTTAAGAAGTCTGCTTTTGTGTGTGATGGTCGAATTGCGTGAGTTTTTGGCAATTTTGACGAATTTTGTTGGATTTTGCAGGTTTCTTATGTGTGTTTCTGTTATCATTATACCAATCGGTATATAAAAAGTCAATGCGAAATATATAATGGATGAAAATAGATGCATAGAAAAAGAACCGGCGGGGAAATCTTTAGTTTAGTTCTCAGATTTCTCTGTCGGTTCTTTTCTTATTTTCCGATACTGTTTTTATACGAACTGAACCTCACATGACTAAAGTCACGTGCTTCAGACCGCTTTAGGCGGCAGACAAAATATCGGCGGATACGCCTGTTTCTTAGATCTTGCGCGGATACGCGCTTCTTCCATGCCGGATACGGCAGGTCTCCACATAACAGGTAGTCCACGGTATATCCGCCTGTGTTTATGCTGCTTTTCGCAGTTCCATTTCTGAAATTAAGTCTCTCAAATCCGCATAAACACATGAGGTTCTACTCTTTACTGCAGGAACTTTTGCCTCCAGCAAAGACCTTTCCGTTGCCGGTAAGGGTTTTAAAATTTCACGGATAAAATATCTTGCTCCAATATTGTACGATGCAGATAATCCTCCTTCTGCATTTTTTTGCATTTTCTCTTTTTGTTCTCCAATTGCTGTTTTCCTTCGGATGCCGTATAATGGAAACAGCATTTTTCAAATTCAAATTAAGGAGAACATAAACTGATGATACGATTTAATAATGACTACAATCACGGTGCGCACCCGGAGATTCTGGAGGCGCTGGGGGCTATTAATGGGAACAGTTATGGTGGATATGGGGAGGATGAATGGTGTGAGAAGGCTGCGGAGCTGATTCGGGAGAAGATTCATTGTGCGGATGCGGCGGTTCATTTTTTTCCGGGGGCGACGCAGGCGAATTTTATTGTGACGGCGGCAGCGCTTTCGCCGGTGCAGAGTGTGATTGCGGCGGATACCGGACATATTAACTGCCATGAGGCGGCTTCGATTGAAAATACCGGGCATAAGATTCTGGAGCTGCCGAATACGGATGGTAAAATTTCGGCGGAACAGATTGCGGCGTGTGCGGCGGCTTATTATGAAGGCGGTGAGCCGGAGTATCTGACGGAGCCGAAGATGGTATATCTTTCATTTCCGACTGAGCAGGGAACGCTGTATTCGCTGCAGGAGCTGACGAAGATTCACGAGGTCTGCCGGAAGTATGATATGTATCTGTTTGTGGACGGGGCACGGCTTGGATACGGGCTTGGATCAGAAAAGAATGATGTTTCTCTCGAGGATCTCGCTGCTCTCACAGATGTTTTCTATTTCGGCGGAACGAAATGCGGTGCGCTGTTTGGTGAGGCCGTTGTGCTTACAGCTGACTCGCTGAAAAAGCGGTTCAAAGCCTACATGAAACAGAACGGCGCTGTCCTCGCAAAGGGATGGCTGCTCGGACTGCAGTTCCACTGCCTGCTGGGGCATGATCTTTATTTCACTGCGACACGCCGCGCCGATGAACTTGCCATGAAACTTCGCAAAGCATTTGCGGCGCAGGGGATTCCATTCTGGGTGGAGAGTTTTACGAATCAGCAGTTTGTGATTCTCACCGATGCGCAGAAGGAAACTCTGGAAAAACGCTATATTTTCGAGCCAATGGGGAAATCCGCGGACGGCGGAAATATTGCGCGGTTCTGCACCAGCTGGGCAACGACGGAAGAGGAAGTGCAGACACTGATTGATGACCTCAAAGCTTTATAATTTTTGTCCAAAACGGCATTCTGCAAACACCGGCGATCTCTAAATCTGCTTTGCAAATTCAAAGAAAAAGCTGTACCGGTGTGCCACGAAAATGCAGATTTTGCCTTGTTTTACTCCGAGAAAGGAATCTTTATGTCTCATAAAATTGGTATTACCGCCTGCTCCAATCCCATGCATCCTTCCTTTTCCGCCGATCTGGCGCGTCTCTGTCAGATTCTGCGGGAGCTGGGCTTCGATCCTGTTTTAAGCCCCTGCCTCTACGACAACGGTTCCGGCTTTTCCGGCACGGGCGCAGAGCGGGCGGATGCGTTGATGAACCTTTACTGTGACCCAGAAATCACGGATATTTTTGATGTTTCCGGCGGCGATATGGCGAATGAAGTTCTGCCGTATCTGGATTTTTCTGTCATCGCCGCCTCCGGCAAGCGCTTCTGGGGATACAGTGATCTCACGACGATTGTCAATGCTGTCACGACTGCGACTGGAAATGAGTCGATGCTGTATCAGGTTCGAAATCTGCTGTACGACCACAGCGCCGAACAGATCACTCTGTTCCAAAACGCTTTTTCCGGGCAGTCTCCCAGCCTCTTCGACCTCCCTTGCACATTTCTGCAGGGCGATCACATGGAAGGTGTAATGATCGGCGGAAATATCCGCTGTTTTCTGAAGCTCGCCGGAACGGATTTTCAGCCGGATTTCCGCAGAAAAATCCTGCTCCTCGAAGCCATGGGCGGCGGCGTTCCGCAGATGGTTACGTTTCTGTCCCAGCTGAAAATGATGCATGCCTTTGAACAGATCAATGGTATTCTCCTCGGAACATTTTCCCAGATGGAACGCGACCAGCTGACGCCGGATATGCCGCAGCTTGTCCGCCAGGCGGCCGGACCGGATCTCCCGATTGCAAAGACTCCGTATATCGGCCACGGCACGGATGCACATGCCGCCGTGATCGGCAAATTTTATCAGATTTCTTCTGACTGATATACATCCGCGTAGCGCACGCCGAACTCCTCTGCGTCTGCATGGCGTTCCATATAGATATCAATGTGGCCGTACGGCGTGCCGCGGTCCTCGACCGTGTAAATTTTTCCGCCGATATTCAGCTTCGTTCCAAACGGCAGAACGCCGGTTGCAATGGTCCGGCCCTGCACCGGCATTTTTCCGGATGCGGTCGGGCCGCCCGCCCAGCGGCCACAGCAGACGGCGCAGTTGCAGTAAGCGGTCAGTTTAAAATTGCCGAGATATTTTCCCGAAGCGCTTTCCAACCGATCACCTGCGGTACTGTTTTCTGCACTTGTATTCTGCACATTTTCTGCTCCCGCCTTCTGTTTTCCACCATTCCCGTTTTCTGTTGTCTGGTTATCCACAGAGTTTCCTTCTTTTCTCCCATTATCCACATCTCCCGTTTCTATTTTGCTCTCACGTATTTCCTCCGAAATCACCCGCACAGCAAATTCTGTCGATTTCTCATAGTTAAAATCTGAAATCAGAATCCCCGTCGCCTCGCTTCCAGCGTGGATTACTTTTCCATCACCGAGATAAATCATGACATGGTAAATAAACCCGCTCTCCCGCTGGTAAAACAGCAGATCACCAGGCTTTGCCTCCTGCACCGGAATGCGTGTTCCAGCTTTCGCCTGCTGGCGTGAGGTTCTCGGAAGGGTATACCCGAAATTAGCAAAAATCTGCTGGGCAAAGCCGGAACAGTCGCAGCCGTTTGTAAGACTCGTCCCGCCCCAGACGTACGGATTTCCCAGGAATTTTTTCGCGTACTGCAGGACCTCGCCGCGCGCTTCGTCAGAAGAAAGAAGTGTTCTCGTCGTTGCATATGTATAGGTGTACGCCTTATTATTCCATGGCTTCACCCACATTTCCGCCATGGGAAAACTTTCCTCCTGCCAACGGTTTACCTCTTTTTCAGCCTCTTCTCCGCGCAGGAGATACCGCGCGCAGACAAATCCACGGACATCGCCGGATTCCACATAAACCCAGTCAGAATCCGCATCCGCTAAAATATAACAGAGGCTTCCCTTCGGCAGGATTCCGACGATTTTCTGATTTGTGCCTTTTCCTTCGCGGACGTGAAGCCAGGAATTCACATCGGCGATAGCATATGTTTTTTCAACCGTATGAAACAGCCACGGCATACGGGAAATCGTGACTTTTTCAGCTTCTGCCGCCTGCCACTCACTGTAGCTTTCCCGCGTGCGCTCAGCTTCCTGCTCTGCCGAAAAGACGGGCTCAGCCTCGGCGGCTGGCGGTTCCGCAGACTGTGATAAATCAGAATCCGAAGAGACTTCTGCCGTCTTGTCTCCACCAGTTGCATCATCACTTCCTGCAGATCCCTTTTCTTCCTCCGGCGGTTCCATCTGCTCCCCATCTCCGCCGCCGATTTCTTCCTGCCCCGGCCATGGATCGTTGGAAATATCTTCCCCTTCGCCCGGCCACAGTCCATCCATTTCACTGTTTCCCGGTGTTTCCGTCATGTCTCCCTGATCTCCCGGTTCTGGATTTTCCGGCTCCTCTGGCTCTGTCTCGCCTGCCTCTCCCGGTTCTGCATTTTCCGGCCCCTCTGGCTCTGTCTCGCCCGTTTTTCCCGGTTCCGTCATTCCTGCATTCTCTCCGCCGTCAGGCTCCTGCGGTTCCGGTTCCTCCGGGACTGTCTCATCTTCTTTTCCCTCGGATCCACTTTTCTCTTCCATCTCATCATTCTGCGTACCTTCCGGTTCTGTCACCTCTTCCGCTTCCGCAGGTGCCTCCTCCGCCGCATCTTCCTCCACGCAAAAAGAAGCAGCCCCAACGGCTGCTTCCCCTGCAATCTCAATTCCAATCTGTCCCGGATCGGCCGTTTCCTCTTCTGCTGCATAAACGGCTGTCGGGTTTCCCAGTGTCACTGCGAGCGCACCGATCATCGCGGCGCGCACCAGCTCGGCGCATTTGTCGCCCATCATTGTTTTATCAACCATTTTCGCTTTCTCCTATTCAATTTGTACGGTCAGACAAACCTGTTCCGAACAAATACATAAATAGAAGAAACACCCATGGTATCGCTCCCTATTCCTCTGTTTGAAACAGTCTGACCGCATTTTTTTCTGTCATCTCAATGACTTCTTCTTCGGAAATTCCCTTGATCTCTGCAATTTCCCGCACAACGTACGGCAGATACAGAGATGAATTTCGTTTTCCCCGGTACGGAACCGGTGCCAGATACGGACTGTCTGTTTCCAGCAGAATGCGCTCCATCGGAGCCATCTGAACCACTTCTTTGATCTTCTTTGCATTTTTGAACGTCACCACGCCGCCAATGCCAAGATAAAATCCCATTTTCAGGTATTCCTCTGCCATCTCCACAGAGTAGGAAAAACAATGAATGACGCCGCCGATCTCCTCCGATTTTTCTTCTTTCATGACGCGGAGCGTATCGGCCGCCGCCTCCCTGCTGTGAATAATCATCGGAAGTTTTTCTTCCCGAGCAAGCGCAATCTGACGGCGGAACCAGTATTCCTGCTTCTCATGATTCTCCTTGTCCCAGTAATAGTCAAGGCCAATCTCACCGACCGCGACCGCCTTTTCCATGCGGCAGAGTTCCCGCATCCGCGCCATCACGTCCTCGTTCAGATCGCCCACCTCATCCGGGTGAAGGCCGAACGCGCCGTAGATGAACGGATACGCTTCCATCAGTTTTCTTGTATTTTCCAGTGATTCCAGATTTGCCGAGACATTGATGATACGCCCGATCCCGTTTTCCTGCATCGAGGAAAGCAGCTCTGCGCGGTCTTCATCAAATTTCTCATCATCATAATGTGCATGTGTTTCAAATATCATATCCGAATTTCTCCTTAAAAAAACGAAACAGAAACGGAAGAAAGCTCTGCATAGCCTTCCCCTGTTTCCGTTTCCACGTTTATCCATCCTATCGTTCGTTGTTTTCGTAAAAGTAAAGTGCGCCGCTGCGCCTGTGCTTATTATAACGCATTCATTTTTCCCGCGTCAACCAGGAAACGAAAAAAAGTCACACTTCAACATGATCACCGCCGCGCCGCAATCTCATCCAACAGGCAGCCCGCCACTTCGTCTTTTCCCATGAGCGGAAGCTCCCTGATGCCGTCCTTCGTGATCAGCGTCACCACATTCGTCGCCACACCGAAGCCGGCACCCTCTGTCTTCAAATTGTTTGCCGCGATCATGTCCAGATGCTTCTTCTCCAGCTTTGCACGCGAGTTTTCCACCATGTTCTCGGTTTCCATCGAGAAGCCGCACACAAACAACCCCGGATGACGGTTCTTTTCCACCCATCCCAGAATATCGTCGGTGCGCTCCAGCGGAATGCTCATGTCACCGTCCTTCTTTTTGATTTTCTGATCCGCCACCGTCACAGGCCGGTAATCAGCAACCGCGGCCGCCTTAATCAGAATATCCGTCTCCGGCAATGTCTCCCGCACCGCCTCCAGCATGTCCTTCGCCGTCGTCACCGGTCGCATCGCAACGCCCGGAACCGGGGCTAATGAAACCGGGCCGGAAATCAGCGTCACCTGCGCGCCGCGGAGCATCGCCTCCCGCGCTATCGCGTATCCCATGCGGCCGCTGCTGTGGTTCGTCAGATACCGCACCGGATCGAGGGATTCCTGCGTCGGGCCTGCAGTCACGGTGACACGCACACCAGCGAGCGTCTTTTCGCGGGCAAGCTCCATCGCGATATAATCGAGCAGCACCTCCGGGTCCGGCAGTTTTCCTTTTCCGACGTCCTTGCACGCCAGCATTCCCACGGTCGGCTCGATGATGCCGAAACCGTATTTTTTCAGCGTCGCCAGATTATCCTGCGTAATCGGATTTTCCAGCATCGCCGTATTCATCGCCGGAGCGACCAGCTTTTTGCACTTCGCTGCGAGCACCACCGTTGTCAGCATATCATCTGCAATGCCGTGTGCCATTTTTGCAATCACATTGGCGGTAGCCGGGGCAATCATAATCAGATCCGCCGCTTTTGCCAGCGAAATATGCGTCACCTCATATTTAAAATCACGCGCAAACGTATCGACCACGCAGCGGTTGTTGGTCAGCGTCTCGAACGTCAGCGGGGTGATGAACTGCGTCGCGTTTTCGGTCATGATGACATGCACGTCTGCTCCGGCTTTCCGAAGACCGCTCGCCACATTTGCCATTTTATAGGCGGCAATCCCGCCTGTCACACCAAGTACAACACATTTTCCGTCAAGATTTTCCATTGTAACTCCGTTCTGCTGCCTCGAAGCAACTTTTTTCCTATGATAGTTTTAAGTATAGCAGACAGAAAAACAGATTACAACCAATCCTGTTTGCCATTGATGCAAAAAGGCTTTATAATAAAAGTACAAAAGAGCTCTACTTTTAAAATAATCGCGAGGTATTTTTATGATTTTAGCCATTGATATCGGGAACACAACCGTTACGCTCGGCGGCGTCCGGATCGCACCGCAGCAAGCGTATTCCCTCGAATTCACAGCCCGGATTGACATCAACCACACCTGGTCTGCCAGCCAGTATGAATCTGCGATCGAGCAGCTTTTTGAAGACAAGAATCTTTCCCCGTCCGACTTTCGGGGCGTCATCATTTCCAGCGTTGTTCCGTCGGTTCTGACGCTTCTGCAGGAATGTGTCCGTAATCTGTTCGGCACAGAACCGCTGCTCGTCACATCCGAAAGTGATCTCGGCATGACATTTTCCATCCCGGAACCGGAAAAAGTAGGCCGCGACCGCCTCGTTGATGCAGCCTGGGCCGCCGCACATTATCCGCTGCCGGTCATCACCGTTGATCTTGGAACAGCGACGACCTTCAATGTCATCCGGGAAAACAGCGTCTTCTGCGGCGGCGCCATCGCACCGGGACTCGATATGGGACTTGGCGCCCTCTCCGAGCGGACCGCCCAGCTCCCGCGGCTCGACCTCCAGATCCCGAAACGCATCATTGGCAGAAACACCGAAGAATGCATTCTCTCCGGCACCATCGTCGGCATGGCCGCGATGCTCGACGGAATGGTCCAGCGCATCGAAGCCGAACTCGGCTCCCCCGCCACCCTCATCCTCACCGGCGGCGCGGCACGCTTCGTCGAACCGCTCGTTTTACATCCTCATATCTATGACCCGAACCTTCTGCTGAAAGGGCTGGCGTTCCTGTGTGAGCGGAATTGTGCAAATTAAAATCGTACTTCCAAATATTCATCAGACTTTTTCATTCTGCATGACGTTAAAAAGCGTGTCTGTTCTCCAGGCACGCTTTTCTCTATTTTTCTATGGAATCGTAACCCTTCTTTGTGTTGCCTCTCCGCTTTTCAGTTTTTCCTGATTCTCCTCTTTCAGTTTTAAAATACACGGGCGAATGCTTTCATCATACGTTTCTGTTGTCTGAAGTACATGACCATTGTATACAATCACATCATCGGAATACAGAAATACAAGCGCCATCTGATTCATCTCATGATCGTAGATCAGAACATACCAGTTATAATCATACAAAATCCTCTCTGTCATGTTGAATACCTGTTTTGGCTTCTGGCAGGAAATTTTTTCTCCGTAAATGGTCGAGAGAATTTCGTCCATCTCCTCCGGATGATCCTCGCGCGTGATCGCAAAGGACATTCCGGCTCCGGTGTCTTCCGGGATATAAAGATAAATCATCTCGGCTTTGTCCGTATCAAAGGTTTCGATTTCCTGCAGCAGTTCCTGATCCGATTTTTCTGAGATGAAATCTGCTGCCGTCAGGAAAACATCTGTCGTACCCCGCTCAGGACCAATGGGATTTTCTTTCTGTGTATACACCGCCGTCATTCTTTTTACCAGACATCCTGCAATCACGCAAAGGATCACTCCAGCTAACACAGTGATTTTTCTCTTTTTCATACGTTTCAAGGAAATCACCTCTCTTCCAAAACAGACATTCCGGGAACCTTCCAAAAGTTGAATTTTCTCTTTTCAGTATATCATGAATTTTTCCGGGACACACTCTTTTCCTTCTCCCTATGCACGGAAAAACTCCCGGCACTGCCGGGAGTTTATGACTTTCTTATTTCATAGTAACTATTCAGAACCCCATCTCGATTCCGCTTGCGCTGCATCTCGATGTTGCTTCTCGCCATATGAAATTCCAGAAAACCGTTCATTCATGCAAGCATGATTCACGATTTTCTTCCATTTCGCATGGCTCTGAATAGTTACATTTCATATTACTTTTTCACCTGCTCATATACCAGTCCCGGATAAGCTTCGAGGCTGACACCGTTTTTTTCAAACATTGGAAATGCTTCTGCGCCGTATGCGCATACGGCGGTTGCCATGCTTGTCTGTTCAGTGTAGCTCTCCCAGTTGTCGGCAGTAAGGCCAGGCTGGTATGCTTCCCAGGCAGTTTCGTATTCGGTGCTCTTATCGGAAGGAATCGCATCTTTCAGGCTCTCGCCGGACCAGACGGCAAGCTGATCTGCTTTTTTGTAAGTATATTCCGGGAGCTGATCGTCGCCCAGCGACTGGTACAGCTCATAGCGGGTAATGGAGTCTTTGGAACTTCCGTAGGATTTTTCCATCTCTTTTTTCACGGTATCCATATCGGCATCATCCGGGTAGGTGATGTCTACTTCGCACAATACTGGTTTTCCCGTCGCTCCGATCTGATCGAGGTTGATAAACTGAAACATGACTCTGGAAGTTTGCTCGCCGAAAACAGTGGCTTCTGTATCTACTGCGATCGCGGCTGCACTGTTAGTTTCGGAGAAAATTTCCACCTGGTCCCGATCCAGATTCCAGTCGGCAAGCACTTCATCCACCGTTTTCCCCCATCCGGTATCCGGCGGCGTAATTTCCTTGCTGCTCTCTTTCGCTCCCTGACATCCAGTCAGCAACAGAGCACACATTGCAAAAATACCTGCTAATTTTTTATTCATACACCTGCATCTCCTTTCCGCTTTGTTATTTTTTTTCACATACTTTTTTGTTAGCCCTATACTACCATATATTCTTCTGAAAATCTATGACGTTTGGTGAAAATTTTCTTACATTTTTCTTATGCATTCGATTTAAATCAAAGAAAAAGCAACAACATCCCTTATAGAAATTCTCTACCGCTAGTGAACCTCACATGACTAAAGTCACGTGCTTCCGGCCGCTTTAAGCGGCAGACCAAATATCGGCGGATACGCCTGTTACTTAGATTTTGCACAGATATG
>OGUJ01000083.1_pt1 | contig 85168 bp, 73 predicted proteins | sample 1573661 | NCBI WGS metagenome assembly OGUJ01 (sample SAMEA2581933, study PRJEB24529) | metagenome | biome: Human gut stool | place: China | collected 2011
AAAATGGGGAAAAATTTCTCATTTTAACTTGTACTAAATCTTGACATAGAACCACAGGAGTTTAACAGGGATACCCGGGGGCTAATCTTTCTGGATGCCACAGTGGTAAGCGAAGCATTTCTGCATCATGAGACAAGAAAACTGGATAATGCAGGCTGTTTTTCCTTTGGAGATGTCAAATATGAGGCCAGTACAGCCCTTGCCAATGCAGAGGTGGAAATCGCCTATGACTCCATGAATACAGAGACTATAAAGGTTGTGTATCAGGACATGAAACCAATCATGGCACACTGGGTAAGTATCGGAGCTTTCTGTGATAAAACGGTGGATGTACCGGTTGGAATGACGGACAAGATACCGGAAACATCCAGATTTCTGGATGCTCTGGAAAAGAAATACAAAGAGGATCACAGGCTGATAGCAAATGCCCTTTCTTTTGGTGATTATGGAAAGGCAGGTGGCAGCCATGTATGAGGAATTCTTTGAGCTGATGCATACGCCGTTTACAAGAGATATTCCGGCAGACAGGCTGTACAGTTCGAGGCAGATAGAAGATGCCCTGGGGAGACTGACATACGTGGCAGACAGGCAGTTGTTTGCGGTAGTTACTGCGGATCCGGGATGTGGAAAATCAACGCTTATCCGGATGTTTGAAAGCAGACTCCCAAAGGATAAATATATGCTGCTGTATCTGTCTGATTCGAAGCTGACACCGAGGTGGCTGTATGCAGGACTTCTTGACCAGATGGGACTGGAGGCAAGGTTCTACCGGGGAGATTCAAAGAGGCAGCTGCAGAAGGAAATCGAAACTGTCAGGACCGTCCAGAAAAAGAAAGTGGTGTTTGTACTGGATGAAGCCCATCTGCTGGGGAAGGAAACTTTGGAAGAATTTCGCTTCCTCTTGAATTACAGGTTTGATTCAGCCAGCCCCATGAGTCTGATACTGGTAGGACAGACAGAGCTGTGGGATCAGAAGCTGAGGCTGCAGAGCTACGCAGCTATCCGACAGAGAATCGATATGAATATCGTGTTGAACCGCCTGGACAGGGCAGAAACTGGCAAATATATCGCGGCACATATGGCGTATGCAGGAGTGAAACAGGATCTGTTCACCAGTGGAGCAGAAGATGAAATCTTCAAGGTATCCGCAGGCATACCACGGATGATCAACAGAATCTGCGAGAAAACACTGATGTACGCATATCAACAGCAGAGACGGCTGATAGATGAGCATATGGTGCGATTTATAGCTGACCATGAAATGGTTGGAGGAATAGAGTAAGAAATCCGGGGCGAGAGCCCCGGAAGCAGTGACAGAAAGAAGAGTGAGTTTGTGACAACGTGTGAGAGCAGAGTTGTGACAGCTCATGGAATTTTTAACAGCAATAACACAACACAGGGAGAAATAAACATGACAGCATATACAGTAAGAGATGCAAAAATAGAGGATGCACAGCGGATACTTGAAATCTATGCGTATTATGTGGAAAATACGGCGATTACATTTGAATATGATGTGCCGTCCAAGGAAGAATTCAAACAGCGCATGAGGAAGACTATGCAGAAGTATCCGTATCTTGTCATTGAAAAAGAGGGAAGGGTATACGGATATGCCTATGCAGGACCATTTAAGGAGCGTGCGGCATATGACTGGGCGTGTGAATTGTCTATTTATGTAGACCATGCCGCGAAGAAATGTGGACTGGGAAAACAGCTATACGCCGCTTTAACAGAGTGTTTAAAGCAAATGGGAATCACCAACCTGTATGCGTGTATCGGATATCCGCAGACGGAAGACGAATATTTGGATAAGAACAGCGAGCAGTTTCATGCACATCTGGGATTTCAGACAGTCGGCACATTTCACCGGTGCGGATATAAATTTAACCGTTGGTATGACATGATCTGGATGGAAAAGATGATTGGAGAGCATCAGAGCCAGCAGCCGCCGGTGGCATACCGGACGGCACAAAAAAACAGGATATAGCAGAAAAATATCGAAAGAATAATGAAATCGGTAAAGCAAAAATAAGCCGCAAAGTATGTATATACCGCCTATAAATCGTCAGATTCAGGTCTGAATGTCTGATTTTATGGGTGGGTATAAAGCGCTTTGCGGCTTATTTTAATAAGTACATCAGTCTGCTTATGCGTCAGCAGAGTCATCAGAAGCGGCAGGTGCGGCTTCCATGTTTTTCGGTAAAACCAGATTTAAAAGAATGGCAACGAGGAAAACAACAGCAACGCAGTTTTCGGCGAAGACCGTCTTTACAATCTGTGGAAAAATATCAAAAATTTCAGGAACCTGTGTAAAACCGATGCCGATACTTAAAGAAAGTGCGGCAATGGTGATATTTCTCTGGGAGAAACCACATTTTCCAATCATCTGAAGTCCGCTGATAACGATGTTACCAAACATCATCAGTGTACAGCCGCCAAGAACCGCATCCGGCAGTGTCGCAAGCAGTGAACCGAAAAACGGGAAAATTCCGGCTAAAATCATAATCACGGCACCGGCGCCAATCGCATAGCGGTTGACAACCTTTGTCATGGCAACCAGTCCGACATTCTGGCTGAATGATGTAATCGGCAGACAGCCAAAAACAGAAGACAATGCACTGATAAAACCGTCACAGGCAATAGAACCGGAGGTTTCCTTTAAAGTCGCTTCGCGGTTTAAACCGGCGGCGGCAAGGGCGGAGGTATCACCAATCGTTTCTGTTGCTGATACAAGGAAAATTAAAGTAACAGAAATAATAGCGTTTATGTTAAATTCCGGTTTAAACGGCAGTAACTGTGGAAATGCAATGATAGAAGCGCCTTCCAGAGAAGAAAAATCCACCGCACCCAGAATCACAGCCGCAATATAGCCCATAATCAGTCCGAATAAAACGGACAACTGCTTGAAATATGATTTTGCAAAAATATTAAAAAGGATACAGCAAAGCAGTGTAAATGTACCGAGAATCCAGTTCGTGGCAGAACCGAAGGTTTCACTGCCGCTGCCGCCGCCAAAGGAAGCCGCACCGACGGATAATAAAGAAAATCCGATAGCGGTTACAACGGTTGCGGCAACAATCGGTGTAATCAGGCGGATCCAGTATTTTGCAAGAAGTCCTAAGATACCTTCAATAATACCGCCGACCAATACCGCGCCGACAATTGCATTATAGCCGTAGGTTGGTCCGAGGTAGCAGAATACGGATACAAACGTAAAACTGATACCCATAACAATCGGGAGTCCCGAACCGATTTTAAAAATCGGGAAAAGCTGTATTAAAGTACCGATACCGGCAATCAGCATGGCACTCTGGATTAAAGAGGCGCTGTCAGCTGTGGACAGCCCGCTGGCTGCGGCAACGATAAAAATAGGTGCGATATTGGCAACAAACATTGCCAGTATGTGTTGTAAGCCAAAAGGAATGGCTTGTTTTACGGAAATCTTACCATTCAGATGATACAGATTTTCCGTTGAGGTCGTTGTATTTTTGTTCATGATATTCTCCATTTGCAGGCAGTGCGTTTTACCGCCGCTGCCTTTTTACATTAAGTTGTTTTGTATTTTATTTCTGTTTTATTCCTGGCGGAAAGTAATTGTACCGGTTGCGGCATCCATGCTGTCTACAATTGCAAGGGATTCCAGATGATAACCGAGGTTGCGGATAATGCGTCCGCCGGACTGGAAGCCTTTTTCAATGACAATGCCGATACCCTCGACCGTTGCGCCTGCTTCATTTACGATAGAAATAAGCCCCTGTAACGCACAGCCGTTTGCAAGAAAATCATCAATAATCAGTACGTGGTCGTCCGGGCTTAAAAATTTCTTGGAAACAATCACCTGATTCTTGCATTTGTGGGTGAAGGATTCCACTTCCGCAACGTACATTTCACCTTCAATGTTAATGCTTTTTGACTTCTTTGCGAAAACGACCGGAACATCAAAATGGCGCGCTACCATGCAGGCAATACCGATACCGGAAGCTTCAATCGTCAGAATCTTGTTAATATGTTCGTTTGCAAAACGGCGCTTAAATTCTTCACCGATTTCATCAAACAGCTGAATGTCCATCTGATGATTTAAGAAGCTGTCTACTTTTAAGACATTTCCTTCTTTTACAATACCGTCTTTTGTAATGCGTTCTTCTAAGAAATTCATAATTCCTCCTAATAAAATGTGGTTGTTAAAATGACGGGCAGACCCGAATCACATTCGGTCAGGCACATCATTTATAGGATTTTAGATAAATTATAGTCTATCAAAATGGCACGGATGTAGCAATATAAAAGTTGAAATTGGAAATGGATTTTTAGTAATACAAATTAAAATAAACACACCTCATGATATATTGGATAATTCATGGGGTGTGTTGGCAGGATGTTTCTTGTACAAAAACATTTTTCAACTCACAGATAAAACTCTGACAATAGAATACTAACACAATCAAAGATGTTTATCAATATTTTTTTATGTTATTGTATAAGATTATATTGACAAAATAAAATGAAAGATATATTATGCAAATATAAACAAATGTACTTAAAGTGAATGTGGATTACAAAAGTATAGCTTAGAGGGGAATTGAAATGAGGGAAGATGAATTACAAGCTCTATTTTTACAGGAAGATTCTTATTGTGCACATATTAATCCTAAAACAGGAGAAAAGCAGAATATAAAAACACATTTGCATAATGTAGCTTATTTAGCACAAAAAAATTGTCCATTGGAAATTTTGAAGACAATGTGCCTGATGAGTGCAGTAACACATGATGCAGGAAAATTAAGCAGTCAATTTCAGAATTATATGAAAGAAATAGAACGATATGGAGATGAATGTGTACGGCATCATGTTGACCATGTTACAGCAGGAGGACGGATTCTTGAAGACATGGCGAAAGGAAAGCTTGTCGCCAAAATGACTTCAATAGCAGTCTATTCACATCATGGACTTCAAGACTGCGTGGATATGGACACCGGAGAGTTATTAGCAGAAGAAAAAAGACAAAAAGTAATAGAATATCCATTGGTATGGGAGCGGTACTTTAATATAGTAAATAAGCAAGAATTGTTTCAACATATGAAAATGGCACATTCTGATTTATTAAAAATTAAAGAATTAGTCAGGAGTGCAACAGAAACTTATACAGGGTGTGGAAATAAAGCATTTTATCTGGGAATGTATGAACGTTTAATATTATCGGTATTAATTGATAGTGATTGGTCGGATTCAGCAAGCTTTTCAGAAGGAACATTATTGCCAGAGAGAAATGGTGATGAAACAATGCAGTATATATGGAAAAATGCAATTTATCATTTTGAATCGTATATGGAAGCATTTTGCGAAAGTAAGGAAAAAAGTCTGTTGGATATACAGCGCCAGAATATTTCGGATTTGTGTTATAGGGCTGCGAAAACGCCCAATAGCTTGTATCGTCTGACTGTTCCAACAGGGGCTGGAAAAACATTTAGCAGTATGCGGTTTGCATTACATCATGCTTTGAAATATCATAAAAATCACATATTTTATGTAGCATCGTACAATTCGATATTAGAACAAAATGCACAGGACATTAGAAATGCAATCGGAAATGGAGAATATGTATTAGAACATCATTGTAATGTACTGCCGGAAAGTGAAGTAGAGGAAATACGATATCGTAATCTTACAGAAAGCTGGGACTGTCCGGTTATAGTTACGACAGCAGTTCAGATGTTAAATGTTTTGTTTTCAGGCAGTAAGAGCTGTATTCGCAGAATGTACAATTTATGTAACAGTGTAATTATTTTTGATGAGGTGCAGGCGTTTCCCGTAAAGTGTACCGAATTATTTCATTTAGCGGTTAATTTTTTAACATATTTTTGCAATACGACAGTTGCTTTGTGTTCAGCTACGCAGCCAACAGTTTCAAAACTTGCTGAAAATAATTTGTTTCAGTGTATGGAAATGGCTGGAGATATGAAACTATATATGCGGGATTTTAAAAGAGTTGTAATAGAAGATAAAACTGATTTAGTACCGGGAGGAATGGCATTAGATGATATAGGGAGTTTTGTAAGAGATAAAGCAGAACGGTATCAGTCAGTTTTGTTAATCGTTAATACAAAGCAAGCAGCATTGGAAATATATCAAGAGATTAAAAAGATAAATGATAAGCAGGAAGTGTATCATTTGAGTACAAATATGTGTGCAGAACATAGAAATGAAGTGATAGCACAGATAAAAGAAAGTTTATCAGGAAAAAAGAGAGTAATATGTATCAGTACACCATTGATAGAAGCAGGTGTTAATATTTCATTTGGCTGTGTAATACGTTCTCTCGCAGGGTTAGACAGTATCATTCAAGCTGCGGGCAGATGTAATAGGCATAAAGAACTCAAAGAATTTGGGAAGCTGTATATTATAAAACTTTGCAAAGAATTAGAGATGTTAGAAGGAATAGTAGAAGTAAAAAAAGCAAAGCAGGCAACGGAAAGACTATTAGGTGAATTCAGAAATAATCCACAGGTATTTGATAATACATTGGATTCTCAAACGGCGATTAAAAGATATTATGATTTGTATTATCATGAATTCGATAATAATGAAACTAAATATCCTGCAATATTAGAAAATACGCATGTCCAGACAAATCTTGTTGATTTATTGGGACAAAATACGATAGGGATAAATTTGCATACAGGAAAGTACAATCAGGGAATAAAACTTCCGTTAAATCAGGCATTTAAAACGGCAGGAAATCAATTTGAGGTGATTTCAGAGCAAGGGAAAATATCGGTTGTTATAGCATATAATCAGACAGTGCGAGACATGATTAAAGAGTTGGAAAATATAAGACTACCGTTATTAAGACAAAAGCAGTATTTAAGAAAGCTGCAACGATATACAGTTGGTATTTCGGAAAATATGAAGCAAAAACTGGAATATGCGATTACTGAATTAGGAGAAACTGGAATTTTAATTTTAAATATGGATTATTATGATGATAATGTTGGGGTGGTAACAGAATGGAATGGTAAATTTTTGGATTTTTAGAGAAGATAGTATCAATAAAATTAGAGGTGTACGATGAAGAAATATAAAAACACAATAGAGTTTGAAGTATATGGAAATTATGCTTTATTTGCAGACCCGGTAACAAGAGTTGGGGGAGAAAAAACATCATACCATATTCCGACCTATGAGGCATTAAAAGGAATTGTAGAAAGTGTGTATTGGAAACCCACAATTATGTGGATTGTTGATGCTGTTCGCATTATGAATCCAATACAGACAGAAACAAAAGGTATCCGACCGATTAATTATAGTGGTGGAAATGATTTGGCATACTATACTTATTTGAAAAATGTTCGGTATCAGATAAGGGCGCATTTTGAGCAGAACTTGAATCATCCAGAGTTAGCAGATGACTGGAATGAAAATAAGCATCATAACATAGCAAAACGTATGGTACAGCGCGGAGGACGGCGCGATGTATTTCTTGGAACAAGAGAGTGTCAGGCTTTTGTAGAACCATGTGTGTTTGGAGAAGGAAGCGGCTACTATGATAATATGGTTGGAGAGATTGCTTATGGTTTTATGTATCATGGAATAACGTATGCAGATGAAGCAATATTACCGGAGGAAAAGGGGAAAATGACGGTGAATTTTTGGAATCCGGTCATGACAGCAGGTGGAATTATAGAATTTATCCGCCCGGAAAAATGTACACAAAAACGGTTTATTAAAGAAATGGAAGTACGCAAATTCGGAAAAAATCAATTTTCAGGATTAAAAGAGTTTGACAAAAAAGAATTAGAGGAGGTGGAAAATTGAGTTGGGAACAAGACTGTATTAATTTATATGATAAAAATGCAGACAAGGTTGGAAAAATTGAATATAAGCAGTATAAGAACAGGGACAAGATAGAGTATGAAGCTTATACTTTGCTTCCGGTGTTTCATAATACAGCGGCGGCACATATAACAGTAGAATTAAATGAGAAAGGAGAGTTTTTAAGAGCGGCAGCAGTAGATAAAGAAGACAGAATGACAATAATACCCATTACGGATAAATCAGATAGTAGAACAGCAGGAAAAGAACCACACCCGTTGTGTGATAATATTAAATATTTAGCAGGCGATTATAGTCAATATAGTGATGAAAAGAAAGTCAGGGAATACTATGAGGCATATATAGAAAAATTAAGGCAATGGCATTTTTCTGAATATACACATCCAAAAGTAGATGCTATATATACATATTTGAATAAGGAAGAATTAGTAAAAGACCTCATAAGAGAACGGATTTTGATTTTAGACGAGAATGGAATGTTAGATGAAAAAGTGACAATACAAGGAGTGTCACAAGTAAAGGCAATGGTAAGATTTATAGTGCGGCAGAATGATGTTACACAGATTTTAGAAGAAGCCTGTTGGAAAGATAAAACATTGCAGAAAGCATATATTGAGTATTATCGCTCTTTGCAAAAGACCATGTCTATGGATTATTTAACGGGTACAATGCAGGGGGTATCCTATCTTCATTCAAAAAAAATAAGAAATGAAGGAGACGGAACAAAACTAATTTCATCTAATGATGAAAAAGGGTATACGTATTTGGGACGATTTTTAAAGAAAGAAGACGCATTTTCGATAGGATATGAAACTTCACAGAAAATGCACAATGCGTTGAAATGGATTATTAGAAAGCAAGGGTATTCATTTGACACGTTAAAACTGGTGACATGGCAATCGGATATGGTAGAAATCCCATTTTGGGGATTTGATACAGCAACTATTGCAGAGGAGGTAAAAGAAAAAAATGATTTTTCAGATGAATTTGCGGAAAAATTGGCAGATGATTTTGAAGAAGACGACATAGAAGATATGGAAGAAGCTGTTGATGACAATGTCATAACAGTACAGCAATTTTATCAGGCATTAAACGGTTATAGAAAAAAGGTGGATAATACGTCACAAATGATTCTTTTAGCTGTAGATGCAGCCTCGCCCGGAAGATTAGCAGTTGTAGAATATCAAAGCCTTAATACACTGCAATATTTAGATAATATTGAAAAATGGCATAATCAGGGAAGCTGGAGACATGTAAAGTATAAGGAAGGAAGATTAATATATTATGATGGTGTTCCGGGAGTAAAAGATATTACAGATATTCTTTATGGAATAGATGATGAAAAAAAGAAAATATTAACAATTCCCGATAAAAACGGAAAAAAGTTATATGCGCAGGTAACCAAAAGACTAATTCCATGTATTTGGAGAAATACGAAATTACCGGTTGATTTGGTACAGCTTGCAGTATACAAAGCATCACGTCCGCTTGCTTATAAACAAAGTTATAATTGGAAGCGTGTATTGACATTAGCATGTTCTTTTGAAAAAAAATATAGACATGATAATTACAAGGAGGAATGGGTAATGGCATTAGACAAAAAATGTAAAAAAAGAGATTATTTGTATGGAAGACTGCTTGCAGTAGCAGAAAGGGTTGAATGGTGTACATATATTAAAGACAAGGATTTAAAAAGGGTGACAAATGCAAAACGTTATATGACAACTTTTTCACAAAGACCCTATACAACATGGAAAATCTTAGAGGAGAATTTACAGCCATATTTGAATAAGCTTGAATTTAAAACAAGAACATATTATGAAAATGTGTTAAATGAGATTTTGTGGCTGTTTGAAAAAGCGGATTACCATAATGATACACCATTAGAAGGACTGTATTTATTGGGATATCATTGCCAGTTATTTGAATTCCAGCAGAATAAAGAGAAAAAAGAAGACATTAAGGAGGAACAAGACAATGAGTAAATTACAAGGAAAAATTGATTTTACACTGTTTATCAGTGTGAAAAATGCTAATCCAAATGGAGACCCATTAAATGGGAATCGTCCAAGGACAGATATTGACGGATATGGTGAAATTTCTGATGTATGTATTAAAAGAAAAATAAGAAACCGTATGCAGGATTTGGGAGAACGTATATTTGTACAATCCGATGAGCGGAGTGACGATGGCTTTAAGAGTTTAAAAGAGCGTGCAGACGGCTGTGAAGTGCTCAAAAAAGAAATTGTTAAAAAGAAAAAGGCAGATAGGGATTTATGCGCAAAGATTGCATGTGAAGAATGGACAGATGTTCGCAGTTTTGGACAGGTATTTGCGTTTAAAGGTGAAGAAGCTTCTTTTGGAGTGCGGGGACCGGTATCCATTCATCAGGCAGTTAGTTTATCGCCGGTTAATGTAATTAGTATGCAGATAGTAAAAAGTGTCAATAGTGAAGCTGGAAAAGAAAGTAAGGCTTCTGATACAATGGGAACAAAACATAGAGTTGGTTTTGCGGTTTATAAGGTTGTTGGAAGTGTTAATGTACAACTGGCGGAAAAAACAGGCTTTACACAGGAAGATGCAGAACTTTTAAAAGAGTGTCTGAAGACATTATTTGAAAATGATGCTTCATCTGCAAGACCGGAAGGAAGTCTAGAGGTTTGTAAAATGTATTGGTGGCAGCATAAAGATAAGACACCACTTGTATCAACAGGCTGTATTCAGAGAAGCTTTCATATAGATAAGGTTGAGCGCCCAAAGGCATTTAAAGAATATAACATTAAATGGGAGCAACAGCCAAATTGTGTAGAACCGGAGATATTTGATTTTGTATAATGAAGAAGATTTCCTGCAATTATCCGGAATCCAGCATTTTGTTTTTTGCCGCAGACAGTGGGCGCTTGCGTATATTGAAATGCAATGGGAGGAAAATGTCAGAACATTTGAGGGACGACAGCTTCATAAAAAGGCACATGATGTTTCATTAAAAGAAAAAAGGGGAGATGTGATAATTGAGCGTGCGATGCCCATACATTCAAGAGAACTTGGTATTAGTGGAGAATGTGATGTAGTTGAGTTTTATGAATCACCAAACGGTGTAAAACTTTCAGGACATACGGGAAAATATATAGCAATTCCCATTGAATACAAGCATGGTCGTCCTAAAACAAATGAAGCGGATATTTTGCAGTTGACAGCGCAGGCTATATGTATAGAAGAAATGTTATGCTGTGATATTCCTTATGGATATATTTATTATGGAGAAACAAGGCATCGACAAAAGGTGGAAATAACGGTTGAATTACGGCAAAAAGTAAAAATGATATTTGAAGAAATGCACAAATATTTATGTCTGGAAACGGACACTTTTTAGCGCGTGTGTCGGGCGAAGTAAAAGGAAATGTAACATTAAGAAAACAGCAGTACCGTATCAGTGATAATACAGAGCAAAGTATCAAATTGGCAAGAAATTTTATTACAGGTAAAGTATATAATTGCCGCTGGGTATTGGAACGAGCGGTAAGAGATTATTCATTGAGAATAGATACTGACAGTATAAAGAAAAAATCGAAAATTCTTTATCAGAGTCTTGAAAAAATTAGAACATGTAAAACAAGCGCACAACTCTTAGGACTGGAAGGTGAGGCGGCAGCAGTCTATTTTTCTGTATTTGACGAATTAATACTACAACAGAAAGAGGACTTTACTTTTCAAGGGCGAAATAGAAGACCGCCGTTGGATAATATCAATGCGATGTTATCATTTGCATATAGCCTATTGACAGGAATGTGTGGTTCAGCATTAGAATCAGTTGGGTTGGATGCTTATGTAGGATTTTTTCATACAGACCGACCGGGAAGAATATCTTTAGCGCTTGACATAATGGAAGAATTGCGAAGTATTATGGCGGATAGATTTGTTTTAACAATAATTAATAAACGTATTATAAAAAAGTCGCATTTTATCCAAAAAGAAAGCGGAGCGGTTGTATTGACAGATGAGGGAAGAAAATTGTTTTTGAGTGCATGGCAAGAAAGAAAAAAAGAGTTGATAACACACCATTTTTTAGACGAGAAGATAGAATGGGGAATGATACCATATGTACAGGCAATGCTTTTAGCAAGGAGTATTAGAGGAGATTTAGATGAATATCCTCCATTTTTTTGGAAATAAGGAGAAAAGATGTTATTATTAATTACATATGATGTAAATACAAAAACGGAGGCGGGGCGTACACGTTTACGAAAGGTTGCAAAGCAATGTGTAAATTATGGTCAGCGGGTTCAAAATTCGGTATTTGAATGTCAGGTTGATGCCGTAAAATATCGTCAAATTAAAGCAGTATTAGAAGATATTATTGATAAAGACACGGATAGCCTCAGATTTTATAATCTTGGCGACAATTATAAAAACAGAGTGGAACATATAGGAGTAAAACCGGGTTTTGATGTGACAGAAACCTTGATTTTCTAGTGCGAAAGAGAAGCACACATAAAAATCACGGACATTCGCACCGAATATTATATATTTCAAGTATAAAAATATCTAATGATATTTATATGAAAATGGTAAGGACATTTGTTCTAAGATAAAGTGTCCAGAAAAAATGCAAAATTTCAATGATTTATTGTGAAGTTTTGCTGTCGACCTCCACGAGAGGTCGTGAGTTGAAAAATAACGGGTTCTTTAGTTTCCCATTCTCCCAACTGTCGACCTCCACGAGAGGTCGTGAGTTGAAAAAAGATTTAAGGTGTCCTCAAAAATTGCGTACGCGTCGACCTCCACGAGAGGTCGTGAGTTGAAAAACATAAATTCTGTCCGGCTTTCCGAAACCCTGCCTGTCGACCTCCACGAGAGGTCGTGAGTTGAAAAAATTCCTCCCTGAGGTTGTATGTATTCCAGTATTTGTCGACCTCCACGAGAGGTCGTGAGTTGAAAAATCTGTTCCGTATCTTCGGAACGCTTCGCATATCGTCGACCTCCACGAGAGGTCGTGAGTTGAAAAAATTCAGCCGCCCGGCAATGAATATTCACCGTAGTCGACCTCCACGAGAGGTCGTGAGTTGAAAAACGAAAAGAGTTAGGATTAAATTCACAGGAAACAGTCGACCTCCACGAGAGGTCGTGAGTTGAAAAATTCAAAGGCTTTACGTTCATACCAATTATCCCTTGTCGATCTCCACGAGAGGTCGTGAGTTGAAAAATGATTACCAATGGTGCATTGCGTGAAGTTGGTACGTCGACCTCCACGAGAGGTCGTGAGTTGAAAATGTATTACAAAATGCGTGTCTTGAAAAGAATATTACAGACATTCTTATCATACATACATTTGTATTTAAGATACACATACAGAAGTTGAAAAACAATAAAGCAAAAATAAGTTAAATTAAAAGCCAGAAAAAAGGACAAAAATACAATGCGCAGTCAACATGATTTAACAACAGGAAACATCACCTCCGGGCTGTGGGCATTTGCGGTGCCGCTGATGCTTGGAAATGTATTACAGCAGCTCTACAATCTCGCGGATACGTGGGTGGTGGGAAAATGTATCGGCAACAATGCACTGGCGGCGGTGAGAGCGTCATATACGCTGATGATTTTTTTGACGTCCGTCATCATCGGATTGTGTCTTGGCAGCAGTGCATTTATTGCTATGGCATACGGAAAGAAAATACAGAAAAGATAAAGAACGGAATCTTTTTGTCATTTGCATTTACGGCACTCATAACCGTGCTGTTAATTGTTTTGTTTTGCGCGGGGCTGGATACAATTATAAAATGGCTTCGGGTGCCGCAGGAAACGGTTTCGGACATGCGGATTTATCTGTTTTACGTCTTTATGGGATTTTTTGCAACATTTATATATAATTATATCTCCAATCTGTTAAGAGGACTGGGAAATTCTGTCGTGACGCTGTTATTTCTGGCGCTGTCTGTGGTATTAAATATAGCACTGGATATTTTATTTGTCGCAGGCTTTCAAATGGGCATTGCGGGCGCGGCACAGGCAACGGTGCTTGCCCAGCACATATCAGGTTTCGGACTGCTCATTTACTATTGGATAAAATATCCGGGGCTGCGCCTGCACAAAAAAGACTGTGTGTGGAACAGGGAAGATTTTATGGAAATCCTGTCGCTGTCAGGATTTACATGCTTACAGCAGTCGGTCATGAATTTCGGCATTTTAATGGTGTAGGGACTGGTCAACAGCTTTGGTGCAGTCGTTATGGCGGCATTTGCCGTTGCGGTCAAGATTGATACGATTGCCTATATGCCGGTGCAGGATTTCGGCAATGCCTTTTCGGTATTTGTGGCACAGAATTTCGGCGCAGGCAAAAAAGACCGTATCCGTGCAGGCATGAAAAGTGCCGGTATCAGTGTGGCTGTATTTTGTGCGGTTATCAGTACGGCGGTGTGTTTTTGCAAAAACGCTTATGCAGATATTTGTAAGCGGCAGTGATGAAGTCGTAAGAACCGGGGTACAATATCTTTGGATAGAGGGTATGTTTTATATCGGAATCGGCATTTTGTTTATGTTGTACGGCTATTACAGGGCAGTCAGCCGTCCGGGCGTGTCGGTGGTACTCACGGTCATATCGCTCGGAACGAGGGTGATGCTTGCTTATACGCTGTCCGCCGTTTCATGGATTGGCGTAGCGGGTATCTGGGGATCGATTCCGATTGGCTGGTTTCTGGCGGATTTTGCAGAAATTTTGCTGTTAAAAAGAAGCCGGACATTGAAAAAATCGCAGGATACAGTATAATGAAAAGTAAAATAAAAGGATAAGCTGCAAAGCGGCGGAAACGGGGGTATTTTATGTTAAAGGACTGGAACAGATTGGAACAACCGTCAAAAGAGGAAATGGAACAGCGTTTAAAGAAGGCGCGTGCGCGCTTAGAACAGCAGCAGATTCTGATGAAGGAAAAGAAACTGCCGGTGCTGGTGCTGTTAGAAGGCTGGGGTGCGGCAGGCAAGGGTAGTGTGCTTGGAAAGATTATTAAAAATATCGACCCGCGCTTTTTTAAAGTGGCAGTTATGGATGAGCCGACAGAAGAAGAAGCACGCAAGCCGTTCTTATACCGTCATTTTGTAAAGATACCGGAAGCGGGCAAATTCGTCTTTATGGATAGCGGATGGATGAGCGAAGTGACAAGGGAAAAGCTGCGAGGGGAATTATCCGAGCAGGAGTATAAAAAGAAAATAGAAAGTATCAAACGTTTTGAAAGACAGCTTACAGACAACGGTTATCTGCTGATGAAGTTTTTCTTCCAGATTGATGAAAAGGAGCAGAAAAAGCGGCTGGATAAGCTGGCGGATGACAAAAATACGAGCTGGAGAGTCAGTGAACATGATGTATGGCAGAATAAGCATTATGATAAATGCATGGATGTTTATGAGCAGTATCTGTGCGATACGAACCAGTCGAGCGCGCCGTGGTATCTGGTAGATGCCAAAGATAAAAAGTGGGCGCAGTTACAGATTTTGGAAACGCTGGTGCAGGGAATTGACACGGCACTTCAAAACAGTACGCTGGCAGTGCCGCTGTTACAGAATGCATTTCCGTTAAAACCGATTGAAAAGCTGGCAGACGTGGCGTTGGATAAGACTTTGACAGAGGAAGAATATGATACTTTGTTAAATCAGTATCAAAAGCGTCTGCGCGAACTGCACAATGAATTATACCGTAAAAAAATACCGGTTATCATTGCCTATGAAGGCTGGGATGCCGCAGGAAAGGGTGGAAATATCAAGCGTATTACCGAAGCGTTAGACCCAAGGGGGTATGAAGTACACCCGATTGCAAGTCCAGAACCGCATGAAAAGGCAAGACATTATCTGTGGCGTTTTTGGAACAGACTGCCAAAGACCGGACATGTTGCGATATTTGACAGAACGTGGTACGGCCGTGTCATGGTTGAACGGCTGGAGGGCTTTTGCAGTGAAAATGACTGGCAGAGAGCCTATGTGGAAATTAATGAATTTGAAAAAGAGCTGGCAGACTGGAATGCAGTTATTGTAAAATTCTGGGTGCAGATTGATAAGGATACACAGCTTGCACGTTTTAAGGAACGTGAAAATACACCGGAAAAACGTTGGAAGATTACAGACGAAGATTGGCGCAACCGTGAAAAATGGGATTTGTATGAGGAAGCAGTCAATGAAATGCTGCAAAAGACCAATACAGCCTATGCGCCGTGGCACATTTTAGAGTCCAATGACAAAAAATATGCGAGAATCAAAGCATTAAAGACCGTTATTGAGGCAATTGAGAAAAAAATGGAATAAAAAACGGAGTATCTTATGAACATTTTTGACATCATCGGACCGGTCATGGTCGGACCGTCCAGCTCCCACACGGCGGGAGCGGTAAGAATCGGCTACATTTCGGGAAAATTGCTCGGAGAGCCGGTGAAAAAAGCAGCGATTTTATTATACGGTTCATTTCTTGCAACAGGAAAGGGACACGGAACACAGAAAGCCTTAGTGGCAGGACTTCTTGGCATGGTACCGGACGATATACGGATTCCGGACAGCTTAAAAATTGCAGCGCAAAAAGGAATTGAAATTACTTTCGGCACGGCACAGCTGCGGGAAGCCCACCCGAACTCCGCACAGATTTATCTTACCGGGGAAACGGGAAGGACGTTAGAGGTCATCGGAGAGTCGATTGGCGGCGGTAGAATCAACATCGCACAGATTGACGGAATCCAGACCAATTTCACAGGCGAATATCCGACGTTAGTCGTGCATAACCTCGACCAGCCGGGACACGTGACGGAAGTTACTGCCATGCTTGCAAAAGCTCGCATTAATATCGCAACCATGCAGCTGTACCGCTCGGCGCGCGGCGGCGATGCAGTTATGGTGCTGGAGTGCGACCAGGAAGTGCCGGAGCAGATTGTCCACCGGTTAGAACAGCTTTCGGGTATTAAAAAAGTAACGTATCTGAGCCTTGTATAAAAGCTGTATACAAAAAACAATGCGGAATGGAGAGTATATGATTTATCATTCAATTCAGGATTTATTAAATCTGGCAAAGGAATATCAGATACCTTTGTGGGAGGTTGTATGCCGGGCGGATATGGAAGAACGGCAGGTTACAAAAGAGCAGTCCTTTGAAACGATGCACCGGATGTATGAAGCGATGAAGCAGGCAGACAGCGCGTATGATAAAGATTTAAAATCGGCAAGTGGACTGGCGGGCGGCGACGGCGAAAAACTGCATTGCTATAATGCGTCAGGAAAAAATATTGCGGGAGAATACATTGGGCTTGTCATGGAAAAGGCAGTCAAAATGGGCGAGTCCAACGCCTGCATGAAGCGGATTGTTGCTGCACCGACGGCCGGTGCATGCGGCGTGATTCCGGCAGTTTTTCTGGCATATCAGGAATATTTCCGGGCAGAGGAACAAAAAATGGTGGAAGCGATGTATCTGACGGCGGGAATCGGCGCGGTGATTGCGGAAAATGCAAGCATTGCGGGCGCGTCCGGCGGCTGTCAGGCAGAAATCGGTTCGGCAAGCGCCATGGCGGCGGCAGGGCTTGCTTATTTGCAGGGCGGTGACGATGAACAGATTGTCAATGCCATGGCATTCGCCTTAAAAAATATGCTGGGGCTGACCTGCGACCCGGTCTGCGGGCTGGTAGAAGTGCCGTGTATTAAAAGAAATTCAGCCGGTGCGGTCAATGCTGTCACCAGTGCGCAGATGGCACTTGCGGGCGTCTGCAGTGCGATTGCACCCGATGAAGTCATTGATACGATGCGCCGTATCGGCAATGCGCTTCCGGCATGTTTAAAGGAAACGAGCGAAGGCGGGCTTGCAACAACTCCTTCGGCGCAGAAGGTACGCGAAAAAATGGACGGAGAACAGTAACTATGCCTCTTGATTTAACACAACTGTCACAAATTACAGAACCGCTTCTTGCGTGGTATGAAAAAAATGCCCGTGTATTGCCGTGGCGTGAAAATACCGATGCTTACCGCGTGTGGGTATCGGAAATTATGCTGCAGCAGACAAGAGTGGATACGGTGATTCCGTATTACGAGCGCTTTTTACGGCGTTTTCCGGATGTGGCGGCACTTGCCGCGGCACCGGAGCAGGAGCTTTTAAAAATGTGGGAGGGGCTTGGATATTATTCGCGGGTGCGAAATATGCAGAAAGCCGCACAGCAGATTTGTGAAAAATATAACGGCATTTTCCCAAACGAATATGAACAGCTTTTGTCCCTGCCGGGTATCGGTGCGTATACGGCGGGAGCGGTCGCTTCAATTGCATGGAATAAGCCTTACGCTGCCGTGGACGGAAACGTGCTTCGCGTGGTGACACGTCTGACGGCAGATTCCAGAGAAATTTCCGATACAAAATTTAAAAATGAAATCACAGCGGCATTGCAGGAAATTTATCCTGTGGACAAGTGTGGTATCTTTACCCAGAGCCTGATGGAACTGGGCGCAGTTGTCTGCATGCCAAATGGTACACCGCGATGCACGGAATGTCCGCTACAAAGCTTATGCAGTGCCTGTGCAGCGGGCACACAGCCAGCGTATCCCGTAAAGAAAAAGAAAGCACAGCGCAGAATCGAAGAAAAGACCGTGCTTTTAATGATACATGCGGGCAGGCTGGCACTGCAAAAAAGAGCCAGGAGCGGATTGCTTGGTGGCATGTGGGAACTGCCGAATCTTTCGGGAAAAGCAGATACAGCGCAAATTCAAAAGTGGCTTGAAAAGTGTGGAATCACGGACTGTCGGATACAAAAAGGCAGTCCGGTGTGCCACATTTTCACACATATCGAGTGGCATATGGACAGTTATCTTATCGAATGTGGAAAAGCAGCCCCGGATTCGGATTTTACGTGGATAACAGAGCAGGCTTTGGAAAAGGAATATGCACTGCCGACAGCCTTCAAAAAAGTGTATACACAAAACCGGCCATTGTGAGAAATTTGTTGACATTGGGCGGTAAGTGGAGTATAAAGTTTATATCGCTATTAACATACATTTATAATAGGAAGAAAATTTTTTGGAGGATGTAACGATGGAAAGTTACAAGTTTTTACTGGATTTGGCAGTGATACTGCTTTGTACAAAGGTATTGGGGCTGGCGACGAAGCGTGTACAGATGCCGCAGGTTGTCGGCTCATTGCTTGCCGGTCTTTTGTTAGGACCGTCTATGCTGGGGCTGCTTACGGAAACGGAGTTTTTAAGTAATGTAGCGGAGCTTGGCGTTATCGTACTGATGTTCTGCGCCGGACTGGAAACAGATATTAAAGAGCTGAAAAAGAGCGGAAAAGCTGCATTTGTTATTGCACTCTGTGGCGTTATCATGCCGATTATCGGTGGATTTGCCGTTGCATATTTCTTTAACAAGCCGGGTGTTATTGATTCGGATGCCTCATGCAGCGTTGTGCTTCAGAATGCATTTATCGGCGTTATACTGACGGCAACTTCTGTCAGCATTACGGTTGAAACCTTAAAGGAAATGGGCAAATTAAAAACTCATTCCGGCAACGCGATTTTAGGGGCTGCCATTATTGATGATATTTTAGGTATTGTGGCTCTGACAATTATTACAAGTCTTGCAGATGAATCGGTGAATGTAGCGGTTGTACTGTTAAAGGTTGTATTGTTCTTTGTATTTGCAGGTGTTGTGGGTTTTGTATTTTACAAGTTTTATAAAAAATGGATTGAAAGCGCTGACCGCGGACGTCACAGACATGCCATCATAGCTTTTGTATTCTGCCTTTTAATGTCTTACGTGGCAGAAGCGTGGTTTGGTGTTGCGGATATTACAGGTGCATATATTGCAGGTCTGATTATTTCCAATACAGAGCGTTCTGAATTTATCCAGTCCCGTTTTGACACCCTTTCATTTTTACTGCTCTCACCGGTATTTTTTGCAAGTATCGGACTGAAAGTAGAACTGCCGAATATGACAGGAACGATTATTGCATTTACCGTTGTATTAGTTATTGTAGCGGTGTTGACCAAAGTTATTGGCTGCGGACTCGGTGCAAAGGTATGCGGATACAAGCCGTATCAGTGTAAGCGCATCGGTGTCGGCATGATTTCACGAGGCGAGGTCGCCTTAATTGTAGCCAGCAAAGGTGCGGCACTCGGCATGATGGGCAGTGCCTTTATGGGACCGGTTGTTATCGTGGTTGTTATTACAACGATTATCACACCGATTTTGTTAAAAATAGTATTTAAGAAAGGTCCAAACAATTACATACCAGATTCAGAAAGCATTTCCACATATCATACAAAGATCAGTGATTTGAGAAAGAATCTGTTTGGATAGGTTAAAATAGAATGATTAGAAACTGCAGTCTGGAAGAAATTTCCGATGGAAAGTTATATAGTGAAAATGATATGGTAAAGGCAGATACGAATCAGTGTCAGGGCTGCAATTCCGTATGCTGTCACGGCATGGGAGATTCGATTGTGTTAGACCCGTATGATATCTGCCGTCTGACAAGACAGCTTCAGATGCCGTTTGAAAGTCTGGTGGAGAAACATCTGGCGTTAAATGTGGTGGACGGCGTGATTTTACCGAATCTGAAAATGGCAGGGGAAAACGAAACCTGCACATTTTTAAATGAACAGCAGCGCTGCCGGATTCACGGCGCAAGACCGGGTATCTGCCGGCTGTTTCCGCTGGGAAGATACTGGCAGGACGACACACATTTTCAGTATATCCTGCAAAAGGACGAGTGCCACAAGCACAATCTCACGAAAATCAAGGTGAAAAAGTGGCTGGATACGCCGGATTTAGAAGCGTATAACGCATTTCTTGTGACATGGCATGCTTTTTTAAAGGAAATTCAGGCGGCACAGCAGGGACTGGATGAAGGGCAGAACAGAATTTTAACAATGTATATTTTAAAAAGCTTCTTTGCACTGCCGTATGACGGACGCGATTTTCATGTGCAGTTTGAAGAACGCATGAAAAAAGCAAGACAGGATTTGGCAATGGACTAGCCGGAAAGAGAGGAAACATCAATGAAAATCGACTTGTTTCAAATCGGAAATTTTCATGTACGCGGATATGGCTTTATGATTGGACTGGGATTTCTTCTGGCGCTGGTGCTTGGGTGTAAGCGGGCAAAAAAGCTGGAGTTGAAAGACGAATCCGTGATTGATATCGCAATTCTTGCGATCATCGGCGGCTTCTTAGGCGCAAAGATTTTGTATGTGATTGTAAGCTTTAAGGATTTCTTAAAAGACCCGCTTGCGGTTTTGGGGTCAGAGGGCTTTGTTGTTTACGGCGGCATTATTGCGGGGGTGCTTGCGGCGTGGATTTACTGCAAAGTAAAAAAACTCGTATTTTTGGAGTATTTTGATTTAATCATGCCGGAAGTGGCACTTGCACAGGGCTTTGGCAGAATCGGCTGCTTTTTGGCAGGCTGCTGTTACGGACGGGAAACAACCGCCGCATGGGGTATTACATTTCCCGCAGACAGCATGGCGCCGTCAGGCATAAAGCTTATTCCGACACAGCTTCTTTCAGCAGCAGGGGATTTTTTGATTGCCGCAATCCTGATATGGATTGCACACCGTTTTTTATATCAGCAGAAAAAGCTGATAACAGGCGATATCGGCAGTATTTATTTACTGCTGTACGGTATCGGAAGATTTCTGATTGAGTTTTTAAGAAATGATTACCGCGGGGCGGTCGGATTTTTGTCCACCTCCCAGTTTATTTCCGTTTTTATCGTGGCGCTTGGGGTAACGCTGATGGTTTACCATAGAAAAAAGAATCCGGTAAAGTAAAAGAACAGGATACGGAGTAAAATTTCAAAGGAGAAAAGGGGTAGTGTATGAAAAGTGCAAAAAATGAATTAAAACAGTTTGTAGCCGGAGTTGTTATGTTGATTGTGGGGTTGTTTATTTTATCCCAGAAAGTGGTTGTATCGTCCGGCTGGTTCGGTTACGGTGGAACAATTATGCTTGGTGGTGTCCGTCTGAATTCGGGGATGATTATGATTCCGTTTATTATCGGTATTATATGGATGTTCGCAAGCGGAGCTTCTTTTGCATCGAAGTTGTTTACGGCATTGAGTGTCATTTTGATTGTAGCATCCATTATTTTAAATACAAATATTTACATGGTTTCAATATCAATGTATGAATGGGTTATTATGCTCGTGCTGATTTTTGGCGGAGCAGGATTTGTTGCAAAAGTCTTATTCTCCGATGCATATAAGAAAGAAAAGCATAAGGGGAAAAAGAAAGATGCAGCCGGTGAAGATTCAACACAGGATTCACTGGATGCGGAGATTGAACGCATGAAAAAAGGCTTAAAATAGGCAAAAAATAAAGATACTACTAAAAATACTACCAGGATTCGTCTATGGTAGTATTTTCATTTTCAGCCGGATTTGATAAATAAAAGGTGTAAACAAAATAAATCAACCGCCGCAGGAAGCGGCAGAAAGGAGAAAGTTATGGTTACAGTTGTATCTGTTCTTTCAGTTGTAGCAGCAATTTTTTGTATGGTATTTTTAAGTCAGGGGTCTTTTAGCATGATTGAATATTTTATAGACCTGCCGGGACTCATTTTTTTGGCACTGTTTGTAATTCCGGCTGTATGCATTTCGGGATTTGCAAAAGATTTTGGCAAAGGGCTTGCAATCTCTATGTACAAGAATTCGGAAGTTACATTATTACAGCTGAATAAAAGTATTGAAGCAGTAAAGCTGGTTCAAAAGCTGCTGATTTATGCAGGTGTATTTATCAGTCTGTTTTCATTTGTGGTTGTTGTACAGGTTATGCCGGATGCCGTGCAGTACAGTGCGCAGGAATATATGCAGGTTTTTGGCAATAATTTTGCAGTTGCAATTCTTCCATTGATGTATGCATTGGTATTCAGCCTGCTGTTACTGCCGGTATCAGCAGTATTACAGCGTAAAAAGATTGAATACATACAGAAGTAGCAAAAATGCCTGCAGAATGAGGATTTGTATGAAAAAATTCATTGTGAAATTTACAACAGTGATACTGTATGTGTTGCTGGTGGCATATTTGTCAGGATTTAAAATCGGACTGCTGCTGGACTGGAAAGCGCTGGCAGCAGTGTTTTCCGGCAGTCTGCTGTTTTCAGTACCGGCAGTATTCAACGCGGAAAGCCGCAGCTCGTGGAGGAATACGTTCTGTAAAAATATCATTACAGCGGGATATATTGCAACGTTTTTGTTTTTATTTGCCCGCTTAAACCAGCCGAAAGGCTATGAAAATCTGCTCGCGGATATTGCGCTGAACTGCCGTCCGCTGCTGTACAGCCTGATATTGTATATCATTTTAAAGTCTGAAAAGCCGGCGGAGGAAGATGAACCGGTGGGAGATGTGACGGAGGAAAGTGAAAGTATACGGGAGGATTGTGAACAAGAGGGCAGTGTCCTACAAGAAAAGAATATGAAAAATATACAAAAAGAATATGCACAAAAGGAGGTCTTAAAAGAAAGTGTCATAGAGGTAAAGGAATCGACAGCCGGTAGATATGAAAGCGGTATCGGACAAAATACGGATAAGCGGGATAAAACGGCAGAACAGATTTATTATGCGTTCCGTAACAAAGGACTGACCCAGAGGGAGGCAGAGGTCGCAAGACTGGCATGTTCCGGGCGCTCTAATAAGGAAATTGCAGAAGAACTGGTCATTTCCGAAACGACAGTCAAAAAACATATGCAGCATATTTTTGAAAAACTGGAGATAGGGAGCCGGGAGGAACTGCGGAATATGTAAATAATGGTAAATAATAACAAGCGGTCAGTTCACCGTTGTCACTTGACTTGACTGACCGCTTGTTATTATTTCTGCTATACGGAATTGCTTTTTTTTGATAATATATATTAAAGATACAGTACATGTTTTAGGATATAAGAATGTCGGGCAGGTGATTTTGATGAAAGCAGATGAAGTGATATGTGAGGTTTCAAAGCTGTGCAGGGATTTTCAGGCAGATGAAGTGATTTTATATGGTTCAAGGGCAAAGGGGACAGCCAGAGAACGCAGTGATATTGATATAGCGGTGTCAGGAGTGGAATGTTTTGACGAACTTGTTGAAAAAATAGAAGAACTGCCGACACTTTACAGCGTGGATTTATTAAATATGGATACCTGCAGGAATGAATTGTTATTGGAGGATATTAAGCAATATGGACGAAAAATTTAGCAGACGTTTTAAATCTTTTTGTAATTCACTGGAGGCGTTGTCGGAGGCAAGGGAAAGAGATTTATCAGATTCTTTTGTATTAAGTGGGACAAGTGCTAAATTTAGTATAACATTTGATTTGTCATGGAAGGTTATGAAAGATATACTGGTGCAGTATTACGCGATAACAGGTTTTGTGGCAGGCTCGCCAAGGGAAGTCCTGCGGGAAGCTTTTAAGGCAAATTTAATTTCAGATGATGCATGGATGGATATGTTAAAAGTGAGAAATGAACTTGCGCATGATTATGATTGTGAAATTGTAAAAAAGCACTGCAATACAATTGTTGAAAAGTATATTGATTTGTTTTATGAGTTTGAGGAAGTCGTGAAAAAACTAGGGGATTAGAGGGAAAACAGGTATACAAATTATGAATATAAAACTTATAATATTTGATTTTGATGGAACGATAATGGATACCAAAAAGACGATTGTAGTTTCAAAACAGGAAACATTACGTCAGATGGGATTAGATGTGGCAGAAGAACAGGCTTGTGCCGATACAATTGGTATGTCAGCAAAAATAGGATTTCAGAAGTTATGTCCGGAATTGTCAGATGATATGATTGATTTATGTATGAAAAAATATCGTGAAATTTTTGATGAAACCAAGAAAACAATCCCGCCGTTATTATTTCCTAATATGATTGAAACATTAAACAGATTAAATGAAAAAGGTATTGTTTGCACAATTGCTACTTCAAGAGGACGAGATTCATTACTTGGTTTTCTTGAAAGCATGAACATTGCAAAATATTTTTCGTATTTGTTAGCAGCAGAAGATACTACTTTGCATAAGCCTAATGCAGAACCGGTAAAAAAGACATTAAATGAGTTGTCATATAATGCACAGGACACTTTAGTCGTTGGGGATATGCCATTTGATATACTTATGGGCAAAAATGCAGGTGTGTATACATGTGGAGTAACCTATGGGGTTTCAGGCAAAAATAGTTTGTTAGAGGCGGGAGCAGATTGGGTAATTGATGACATAAGCGAATTATTGGAAATTGTATAAGGAAAGTTTTTTTTATCGGCACGATTTCAGATATAGAATAGGTAAATGAATAATTACTTAATTTACAAACACTATTTATTTTATATAACAGAAAAAGTAAACGGAGAAACACACCATGTACTTATTAGCAGAAGTCTTTTTTTATGCCGGACAGCGAAGTAGTCTGCCGCAAGTGGGATACCGACCCGATGCCGTTTTTGATAACGCGGGAAATTACTGGGGAATTACATTTGTTGAATTGCAGGCTGACCGATTTGATGTTCCGATTCCGGCGATTATAAAATTTACATTTGAGGAGTATCATTATAGTGAGGTCAGTGTCGGAGCAACGTTTTCGATTATGGAGGGCGGACACAAGGTTGGTGTCGGAAAGATTATTGGAATGGACATTTAAAGGGGCGGGACAGCCAACACATGATATGAGATAGGGGGAAAAAATATGAAGAAGACAGCAGTAAAATTAAAACATACAGATTTTAATATGAAAGAACACGGTTTTGTGGGACACCTTGCAGAGCCGGAGCAGACCAACGGCAAAGCAGTCATTGTGATTATGGGCGGAGAGCAGAGCTTTCTTCCGGGGATTAAAATAGCAGAGCGGTTTGCGGATTATGGATTCACCGGCTTAGCCGTATCATTGTTTGGCGCAGAGGGGCTTCCGGACACGCCCGACAGATGTCCGCTGGAAATGAAAGGCTTCAAAATACTACAAAACAGAAAGCGTTTCGCACAAAGTTATGGGCATGTGGCTTGCGTATTATGAAGCTTATCAGGATAAGGCGGCGGAAGAAAAAGCACATTTAGAGATCAAAAAGACAAATGCAAGAATATTGATGATTGCGGGAGGTGCAGACGAAGCGTGGCCGGAGATTATACCGCATGATTCCGCTTGTCGGCATGATGTATAAAAGCTTTGGGTAACACAAAAAGGAATGTATGGCGGCGTTTGAACAGTCTGAAAAAGAAATAATAAACTGGTTAAGATAATAAGAATTGGCATGGCAAACTGCTATCCGCATGTACTGGCAGACCTTTGTGAAACCTTTGAAATAAAACCGTCTATTGTGAGGTGGTTGTTGAGAGGGAGATAGATTAGGCATATATAATGTTAATTATTAAAATTTCTGTACGAAAGGTAAAATTATATGATTACGATAAAAGAGTTCTATGGTGATGTTAAAGATATAGATGAGAGTGTTCTTGCAGTGAAATCAGATTGTTTATGGGAGAAAGGTTCACTATTGGATATAAAGAATCTGGTTACACCACAGTTATTTCATTTACATATTCTTGTTAATCTGATTGGAAATTGGAGATACGAAGGCTGGTGGTTTATAATGTGCGAAATGGTGCAATTTGTACCTTATATTGCTGAGACATTAAGCCAGGCAGGGGCAGAAGATATGAAAACAGCTTTTGAAAAGGTAATTGACTGCTTTCCCGGAGACACGAGATTTGAAGATTCAGAGGAATATTTTGATATTGTTAATTTTTTACAAAGCATGGCATATAAAGTAAAGAATGAAAGCTTGAAAACTATAACGCGGGAGGAGCGCAAAGCCAATATAAAAAAGCTGCAAAAGTGTGTAGACGAATTGGATGAGATAACCAGCAGGTATTGGGGCGATGATGCGCCTGGTCATGGGTGGAAACAGGCAATAGATTATATTGAATTGAACCGCTAGTATAAAATCAAAAATATATGTATTTATGGACGAAAAATCGCTTAGATATGCGATTAAAGCTCAAAGCATACGGAAAATTTGGAGGTTTTGTCCATTTTCCAGATGTAAAATCTGCCGAAACATGATGACACGTATGAACTGCACCGTCTGCTGGGAGCACTGTTATCCAAGGAACTTACAATAGATGAAAAACTAAACATAAATGGTTTTACTGTAGAGCAGATTGCATCTCAATTACCCTATCGACACATGCTGAACGTATGGCACAAATCAAGCTTTAAAGGTACGGGAGTAATCCTTTATTTATAAAAAATACCGTCAAAGAAATAGTCACCTTAAGCTGTCTGTTTCTTATGGCGGTTTTTGATTTTTTACCGGTATTTACAGAGGACAAAACAGCGTGCAATTAAAATTTTGTTGACAAATACCCCATAGGTGTATATAATTAACTGCGATATTAATACCCCACAGGGGTATATTTTAACCGGTAATATTAAAGGAAAATGAAACATGGGAATGGAAAGAAAAGTTCTTATTATCGATGGCATGACCTGTATTAACTGTCAGAATAAAATAGAGCAGGAATTAAAGAATACAGCAGGAATTTCTAAAGTGCAGGTTTCTTATAGCAAAGGACAGGCTGAAATAGAATTTAATCCGGAAATAGTGACATTAAACCGTATTGCTGCGATTATTGAGAAGCTGGATTATATAGTTATCGATAAAAAGCGGGCAGATTCTTTGAAATGGATTAGACGGATAAGAACACTGGCGGTTATTATTTTACTGTATTATCTGTTACAGCATTTTGGTATTTTAAATTTACTTGTTCCGTCAATGCTTGCCGATTCCCAAATGAGCTATGGCATGCTCTTTATCGTAGGGCTTTTAACATCTGTTCACTGTATAGCGATGTGCGGCGGGATTCATCTTTCACAGTGTATTCCTTCGAGGAACGCTGAGAATACAAGTTCATCCAGAATAAATGTCATCATGCCTTCGGTACTGTACAACGCAGGACGTGTAGTTTCGTATACGGCAGTCGGATTTGTGCTTGGCGGAGCAGGAATGATTTTGACAGGCGGTTCGGGCAGTGGAATGCCGCTGCTGTTACAGGGCATATTAAAAATAACAGCCGGATTATTTATGGTGATAATGGGAATCAATATGCTGGGGATTTTTCCGGCATTGAGAAAGCTTCAAATCAGATTCCCGCGAAAGTCCGTCATAAAAATCAATCAGAAAAAAAGAACAGAAAAAAGACCGTTTGTTGTCGGGCTGTTAAACGGATTTATGCCATGCGGTCCGATGCAGTCTATGCAGATTATTGCACTCGGTTTGGGCAATCCCATATCGGGAGCACTGGCAATGCTGATGTTCAGCTTAGGCACGGTTCCGCTGATGCTGGGGCTTGGAAGCCTTGTATCGGCGCTTGGGGAAAAATATACGAAGCTTGTCATGCAGACAGGCGCGATACTGGTTGTGGTGCTCGGACTTGCAATGCTTTCACAGGGAGTGGGTCTGGTGGGTATCAGGCTGGATAGGATTTCTCAGGTATCTGACGGTGCAAAGGAATTGGATACGGCTGTGATTGCGCAGTCGGGGAACATTCAGTATGTGGAAAGCAATCTGGATTTCGGGACGTATCCTGAGATTACCGTTTATACGGGTATTCCGGTAAAATGGACGATAAATGTGCCGGAAGATGTTATTAACGGCTGTAATTACAAAATGATAGTAAAGACTTACGGAATCACCCATGAATTTACACCGGGTACAGAAGATAAAAGTGCAGGTTCTAAAAATACGGCGGCTCAAAGTACAGCTTCGACAGAAAACGCCGCAGCTGCGTCATACATAACGCCTGCCGTAGAAAACGGACAGTTAGCAATAGATATCGGTACACTGACAGAACATCCGTTATATGTAAATTATGATTCAAACGGAACCAATATACAGATGATTGCCGTAAATGCGTCTGACGGCTCAGCACGATTATCACTGAACACCTGTCAGACCTGCAATCCTTCTCCAAAAGCGTATTTCAAGAAGAGAAGCGGCAAATTAGTATGTCAGAACTGCGGAAATGTATTTAAAATGGACAGTGTAGGCGGCACTGCGGGCGGTTGTAATCCGATGAATATTCAATATACGGTTGCAGACGGGAAGATAACCGTAAATACGGCGGATTTAGACAGCCATGCAAAACTGTTTTCTTCATGGAGCGGTCCGGTAGAATAGAGTAAAATAGCGGTACGGTATATTTTTAAAATGAATATACCGTGCCGTTATTTTTATGATACAATACAGGTATGGTACAGAATTTTTTTAGAAGTTACAAAAAGAGGAGTGTGATAACGATGAAAATAAAACAGCAAAAGCAGATAAAAGCATTTTTAATTGAAGAATTCGGAAATAAAAAGGGATGTGCAGTATCTGACAGGCAGGAAAAAATGCTGGATACATTGATTCAGAATACAAAAAATAAATCCGAAAATCAGATGAAAACCCTTGCCCAAACGATACTTCCACGCATAGCGTTGCATAAGTGCTTGTCTGAGGAAGGCTTTTCAGAAGAAGATGTATATAAGTATATGAGAAAATATATGCTTGATAAAGTAGCAGCAAAAAAACACGCTTCAACGGCTAAAATGGAATTAGTACCGGGATTTTATGCCATTTACAGCAATATCTTTCTTAAAATTATGCGTACAACCGATTTGCAAGAAAGTACGCAGGCATATGGAAATGATTATTATGATGTTACGATTAAAAAATGCCTGTGGCACACCGCCTGCGTGGAAAACGGCTGTGAAAATCTGTGTCGCCTGTTCTGTGATGTCGATGATGTGACATACGGCGGCTTGAAAAAAATAGGTTTTACGCGGACAAAAACATTAGGTTACGGCGGTGACTGCTGTGATTTTCATTTTTTCAAAAAATAAGCTCTTTTATAAAAACTTTTTTGTTTGACTTTTTTAAAAATCAGAAATATAATAGTCCTTGAACGAGTAGCAGACGAGCGTAAATCCAGTTTTGCTGCTCGTTTTTTTATTTTAAATCTATAACGCCATTAAAAAGTGTGTAGCTTATCAGCGTAAGTCCAGCTTATGCGGTAACTACACACTTTTTTTGTGCAAAAAACAAAGAGGCAAATCCGCTGCTCCTGCAAAGGGCGCATGCTATGCAAGCTATTGGGCATAGCATACATAGCAGACATTTGCTTCGCAAACAAGGAGGACAAATCCTCTGCTCCTGCAAAGAGCAGTCGCATTTGCTTCGCAAACAAGGAGGATTAAAATGGCAGAAAGTAACAAAATGAAAGAAATTCCGGTAAATAAGCTTATGGTGCAGATGGGAATACCGATGATTTTATCCATGGCACTGCAGGCAGTCTACAATATTGTGGACAGTGCTTTTGTCGGCAATATGAAAGTGGGGAGTGAAGCGGCTTTGAATGCGCTGACACTGGTATTTCCGGTACAGATGCTTATGGTGGCAGTCGGAATCGGAACCGGTGTGGGAACGAATGCGCTTCTTGCAAGAACTCTTGGAGAGGGAAAAAACAAAAAAGCTGCGAAAGTCGCCGGAAACAGTCTGTTTTTAGGTGTGATAATTTGTGCGGTATGTCTGTTGTTTGGCATTTTTGGAGTGAAGGCATACATTTCATCACAGACGGCTGACACGGAAGTGATTGCAATGGGAACAAGTTATTTAAGAATATGCTGTGTGCTTTCTTTTGGAATTATTTTCTTTTCATTATTTGAAAAGCTGTTACAGGCAACAGGGCGTTCCCTTTATTCCACAATCGGACAGGTTGTGGGTGCTGTGGTCAATATTATTCTGGACCCGGTAATGATTTATGGTATCGGACCCGTTTCTGAAATGGGCGTAGAGGGCGCTGCGTATGCTACGGTAATCGGTCAGATTGTATCAGCAGGGTTGTTATTTATTTTTCATATGAAATTAAATAGGGAATTTGAACATGGAATAAAATTCATGAAACCGGATGGCAGAACGATTGCAGGAATCTATTCAATAGGTCTGCCTGCAATCATTGCACAGGCGCTGATGTCTGTCATGGTGTATGTCATGAATCTGATTTTGAAGTTCAGTCCTTCTGCACAGACTGCATACGGATTGTTTTATAAAGTCCAGCAGTTTGTATTGTTCTTAGCATTTGGTTTAAGAGATGCCATTACGCCAATCATAGCGTATGCATATGGAATGGGAAGTAAAAAACGAATCCGGGACGGAATCAAATATGGTCTGATATACACGGCAGCACTGATGATTTTAGGGATTCTTATTACAGAAATTTTTCCGGACGCATTTGCCACGCTGCTTAATGCGGGACAGTCAAGAACGTATTTTATCAGTGCAATGCGGATTATTTCAATCAGTTTTATTTTTGCGGGAATCAATGTCGCCTATCAGGGCATTTATCAGGCGTTGGACGGCGGTCTGGAATCGCTTGTGATTTCACTGCTTAGACAGCTTGTCCTTATATTACCGCTAGCAGGAATTTTTTCAATTTTTGTAAAAAACACAACAGCAGGCATTTCCCTGATTTGGTGGGAATTTCCGATAACAGAACTTGTTGCCTGTGCAGCAGGATATGCATTTTTAAAGAAAATCAGTAAGAATAGAGTGGAAAAATTAAGCTGAGGAGGAAGCAGCAATGGCAAAAAGAATTATTACAATCAGCAGAGAGTTTGGAAGCGGCGGGCGTTTTATCGGTGAAGAAACAGCTAAAAAACTCGGCATAGGCTATTATGACAAAGATATTATCGGTCAGATTGCCATACAATCTGGGTTATCACAGGAATATATCCGGGAAAGTTTGAACTGCTCCGGATTTTTAGGTTCACATACAGACAAATTTCATGTATAATAGAACCGCATGAAAGTGGGGGAAATCCGGCAAGTGTTTTCCCACAGCGTTGAAATCACGGCAGTGAAATGCCTGAGGAATGGAGATTAACATGGAAATTTATGAAATGATTGAATTAGAAGACTGTCCGAGATGTTTAGGACCTTCTATTTTAGAAGAAGAAAACAGCGGTTATTATGTCATGTGCATGGACTGCGGCTGCCAGTCGGCAACATTTGGCTTTAAAGACGATGCAGGAAGACTTGAGGCGGCAAAAAGAACAGCTGAACTGTGGAATGCCGGCAAGGTTATTTTCAACGGCTTTGGCGATTAAATTTGAAAAAGAAAAGGAGTAATGAACGCATGAAAAGTAAAGAAGAACTTTTTAATATGACTGTACTGGAATTAAAAGAATATGTGAATTCTTTATCGAACCCGGAAATTAAAGAAGTGGCAGAAATATTTGAAGACGATGAACATGAAAGAGACCCGCTGGAACTTCTTGCGGCACCGAAGCTGTTTGACTATATGAAATATGCAAACAACGGAACGGTTGATATTGATTTAAGTCTTTAATAAAAACACACCCCCAGCCGGAGTCAAATGACAATGGCTGGGGGATATTTTTATTAAAGTACTTTCGATAAAAATTCTTTCAATCTCGGACTCTGTGGGTTTTCAAAAAATTCCTTTGGTGCATTTTCTTCGGTGATATTGCCGTCAGAAAAGAACATACAGCGGTTGGAAACTTCCTTTGCAAATCCCATTTCATGCGTAACAATTAACATTGTCATGCCGGACTGGGCAAGTTCTTTGATAATTGTTAAAACTTCGCCGACCATTTCCGGGTCAAGCGCAGAAGTCGGTTCGTCAAACAGCATGACTTCCGGATTCATTGCCAGCGCACGGGCAATTGCAACACGCTGTTTCTGTCCGCCGGAAAGCATGGCAGGATAGGTATTCGCTTTATCTTTTAAGCCGACACGCTCTAAGAGTTCATCAGCTTTTTTAGAAGCTTCTTCCTTTGTCATCAGCTTTAATTTGACCGGTGCAAGACAGATATTTTCACGGATGGTCATGTTCGGGAACAGATTAAAGTGCTGGAATACCATACCAATCTTTTCGCGGATCTGGTTGATGTTGACCGACTTATCGGTCAAATCCGTGCCGTGGAATAAAACGTGTCCGCCGGTCGGCGTTTCCAACATATTTAACGAACGTAAAAATGTGGATTTACCGCAGCCGGAAGGTCCGATGATGGCAATGACATCGCCTTTGCGGACGGTCGTATTGACATTATTTAAAACAACATGTTTGTCAAATGCCTTGTGCAGGTTTTTGACTTCGAGGAGAACATCTGATTTAGTTTCGCTCATTGCTTCTTAATCTCCTTTCCAGTTTCTTTACAAGTGCCGAAAGAATAACAACCAGTACAAGGTAAATAAATGCAACACCGAGTAATGGCAGGAAAGCATCATATGTAATGCTTCGGATAATATCACCGCCGCGGGTTAAATCGGTCAGTCCGATATAACCACTGATAGAGGTCTCTTTCAGTAACACGATAAATTCATTTGCAAGGGCAGGTAGTACATTTTTAAATGCCTGTGGCAGAATAACGCTAAGCATGGTCTGACGGTAGGTAAGGCCTAAGCTTCTTGCAGCTTCAAACTGTCCGTTGTCGATAGACATAATACCGGAACGGAAAATTTCGGCAACGTAAGCACCGGAGTTAATGCCGAATGCCAGAATTGCCACCAGCAGCTTGCTGATATTCATAGAGCCGAAAATAATATAGTAAATAATCAGCAGCTGTACCATACTTGGTGTACCACGGATAATGGTCAGGTAAACGGTGCAGATTGCATTTAAAATCTTTAAATTGCCGGTCTTATCATGGCTTGAACGGACAACGGCAACTAAAAAACCGATGACAATACCGATTAATGCGGCACAGGCTGCGATAATCAGTGTATTTTTCAGACCGGTCAGGATGAACTGATAACGGTTATCGGTTAAGAAGTCTGTTTTAAATTTTTCAGAAAGACTTGTACCGCCGGATACGGCATCGTTATTGCGCACAACAATAACCTGCTGTGAAGTGGTGTAAGAATCTGAAAAGTCAATATTTTTCTGACGTTCCGGTGTAACGGTCATACCTGCAATACCGACATCGGCTTTACCGGAAGATACGGCAGTGATGATGGAATCAAATTCCATATCCTCTACTTTTAAGGTCATTCCTAAAGTATCGCAGATTGCCGTGGCGACATCGACATCAATACCGACAATCGTGCCGTTTTCATAGTATTCATACGGCTGGAAATAAGCATTGGTAGCCATAACCAGTGTGCCGTTGGAACGGCTTACATTTTCAGGAGAGGTATACGGAGTTTGTCCGATATTTTCCCCGATGTAATTGTTTAAAATGGCATCAAGCGTGCCGTTGGCTTTTAATGTGTTTAAAGCGTCGTTGATAGAACTTGTCAGGGAAGAATTGCCTTTTGCAATTGCAATAGCGTAGTCTTCGTTAGCAAATTCTTCAGGGAGAATCATTAAGTCGCTGTTTGCGGCAACAAAAGACTGTGCCGGTTGTGCATCAATGACAACTGCATCAATCTTTCCCTGTTTTAATGCCTGAATGGCATCGTTTCCTTTGTTGAAACGTTCAACGGTTGTATTTGAACCGTCCGTTTCATAATCTGATACGAGCGTATCGCCGGTTGTACCAAGCTGGACACCGATTTTTTTGCCGGAAAGGTCGTCTACTGTAAAAACAGTGTTTTCAGCCTGCTTTTTGCCGCAGGAAGTAAACTGTAAAGACAGACCGATACAGAAAAAAATCAACAGCAGGCGAAATACGCGCCAAGCATGATTTTGTTTTGTACGTTGCATACTTTTATCCTTTCTTTGTCGATTTATTTTTTGACATTGTATCATATTATACACTGTAATTGAAAATGCTACAATCTGTATTTGTAAAAAAAATAAGATATGCTATACTAAAAATGCTGTTGGGGGCAAAAGTCCCCAATAATGATACCTGCGGATTGTTCCGTGCTGCGCACTCCCACAATCCTGCCCAATATTCGCATATCGCAGAACTATCGTCCTGCTTTTATGCTCATATTAGGGCGGGTCACAAGGTCATTCACCCACTTATGAGCAAGCTCATGTGGGTTTAGACCTTTTGACCCTGGTATCAAAAAATTTAGAAAGAAGCAGGAAATGATGAAAATTAGAACACCCGAATATTATAAAGATTTTAAATGTATTGCAGGGGCATGTACGGATACGTGCTGTGCGGGCTGGGACGTGGATGTAGATGAAAAGTCGTATGACTATTACAAAACGGTTGCAGGAAGTTTCGGACAGCGCTTACAGTCGGTTATGGTGCCGGAGGAGGGCGGCGGCTGTACCTTTACGCTGCAAAACGGCAGATGCCCGTTTTTAAATGACAAGAACCTGTGTGATTTATTTATTGCACTGGGCGAAGATAAGCTGTGTGATACGTGCGCCGAATTTCCGCGGTTTATCAACGAATACGGCAGTGAGCGGGAAATCGGACTGGCGCCGTCCTGTAAAACAGCCGGCGAGCTGATGTTTAGCTATCAAAAGCCGCTGACATTTACGGTAGAAGAAACAGATGAAACCGTTTCTTCCTATAATAATATCGACCCGCAGTTATATTTTAAGCTGCGCCAGGCAAGGGTAACGGTGTATAATATCATCCGCAACAGGGCATTTTTAATAGAGGAGCGCTGCATGCTGTATCTGGATTTTGCAAAAAAACTGCAAAAGAAGCTGGATACGGACAGAGTAGATTTAATGGATTATGAAATTCAGGCATACGCACAGGCGGATTATCTGCAAGACCGTTTAAAGGATTTGAAAAAGAAATACGGCGGAAAAAATCATACGGCATATGAAAATATCCCGCATTTTTTTGACCGCTTTGCCGGCATGGAAGTTATCAACCCGGACTGGTACGTCTGTCTTGAAAGAAACAGCAGATATTTTAAAAACTGTTGCGGTGCGGAGGACTATGAACGGGAGCTGTCTGAATTTGCGGCATATTATAAGGAGAAGGAATACGAATACGAGCAGCTGATGATGTATTATGTATACAGATATTTTTTGAATGCGGTCAATGACAGCGAAATTCTTTTAAAGGCGAAAATCGGTGTCATCGGATATCTCATTTTAAAACATCTGGATATGCAGTGCTGGCTTGAAAACGGGAAGACGTTGACCTTTACACAGCAGGTCGACCTGGCGCATTTGTATTCGCGCCAGTTTGAACATTCTTATACAAATTTTGAAGTGTATAACGGATATTTTAAGACGAAACGCAGATATGCGTGGAGCAGGCTTATGGAATATTTGGGTACAGGGTGTCCAGATACTCAATAAATGCGCGGGAGCATTCCGGCAGATAAGTGGAATTGTATGCAAGGACAACATCGGTTGCGATATCGCAGTTTTTAACCGGTCTGCATACAATTCCTTTTTTTTGAACCAGCGTGGCGGCAGACTGCGGGATAATACCGACCCCCATGCCCATTTCCACAAAATAAAGGGTCGTACGGGCATCGTCATTGATACAGAACCAGTTCGCACTCAGGTTCTTGTCCTCAAATTCTTTCCGCAAAAGGTGTTCCCAGCGGCGGTATACGATAAGCGGGAGCTTCGTAAGATCATCAAGCGTAATGGAAGAAGAACGGTCGTCGGCAAAAAATGATTCCTGCCCCACTGCAACCAGTGAATCCGTAAACAGCTTCTTGCAGGTCAGCGAGTCCGTGTGAAACGGTGTGCGCAGGAGTGCAAGGTGGATGGCATTGGTTTCAAACTGGGAAAGCAGGTGGTAGGTGTCTGCTTCATTAATTTCATAATGAATACCGGGATACTGCTTGGAAAAGCCGCACAGCCAGCCAAGCGCGTCCGAACCGATTAAGGAAGAAACAATACCGATACGCAGTACACCGTTAAAATGTCGTGCCGCATTCATGGTTTCCTGCTTTGCAACATTGCTTAACTGCAACAGTGAACGGCTGTAATTATAAAGGGTTTCTCCGGCTTCCGTCAGACGGATGGTACGTGAACCCCGCTCAAACAATGTGCAGTCCAATTCGGTTTCCAGAAGCTTCATCTGACTGCTTAACGGCGGCTGTGACATAAACAGTTTTTTTGCCGCCCCTGAAATACTTCCTTCTTCAACAATCTTCACAAAATAAGAAAGCTGCTTCAAATCCATATCAAAAATCCTTCCTATATAAAAAACGTATATCACATATACATTATAAATATTTTCTGTATTGATGTATTTATGATAAAATAACAAACGTATGAAATCAAGTCCTAAATCAGAACTGGTCCTATGATAATACAGGCGGTCTGGTGCGGATAGAAAAGGGGTAAAATATGAAGCGAATTTGGATGTATCTGAGTGCATACAAAAAAGAATGTGTCTTCGCACCGTTGTTTAAAATGCTCGAAGCACTGTTTGAATTGTTTGTACCACTTGTCGTATCGGCAATCATTGATACGGGTATCGGCAATGCGGATAAAGGCTACATTGTAAAAATGAGCCTGCTTTTAGTGACACTGGCAGTTATCGGGCTGACCTGTGCCATTACAGCACAGTATTTTGCGGCGAAAGCGGCAGTCGGCTGTGCGACCGGTATGCGCCATCATTTATTTAAGCATATCCAGAGCCTTTCCTTTACGGAAATGGACACCATCGGTACGTCAACACTGATTACACGTATGACAAGTGATATTAACCAGGTGCAAAACGGTGTCAATCTGGTACTGCGCCTGTTTTTGCGCTCACCGTTTATTGTATTCGGTGCAATGATTATGGCATTTACGATTGACGTCAAAGCGGCGCTTGTCTTTGTGGTAGCGATTCCGGTATTGGCAGTTATCGTTTTTGGCATTATGCTCTCCACAAGACCGCTTTACAAAAAAGTACAGGCGGGACTGGATAAGATTCTTGGCATTACAAGAGAAAACCTGACCGGTGTGCGTGTTGTACGTGCATTTAACAAGCAGGAAAATGAAATCAGAGAATTTAAACAGGCAAATGAACAGCTCAATCATTTACAGAAATTTGTCGGTAAGATTTCCGGACTGATGAATCCGCTGACCTATGTGGTGGTCAACATTTCCATTATCGCACTGATCTGGATTGGTGCGGTGCGTGTCAATGCGGGAACACTGACACAGGGACAGGTTGTGGCACTCTACAACTATATGTCACAGATTCTCATTGAATTAATCAAGCTGGCAAACCTGATTATCAACATTACCAAGGCACTCGCCTGTGCGGGCAGAATTGAAAATGTATTTAGTATTAAGTCCAGTATGCAAAACGGCAGTACCACGGAAAGCACAGATACACGGGCTGCGGCAGTGGAATTTAAAAATGTATCCTTACGCTACAGCGGTGCGGGCGATGAATCGCTCACAGACATCAGCTTTACGGTAAAGAAAGGACAGACCATCGGTGTCATCGGCGGTACGGGCTCCGGAAAATCGTCCCTTGTCAATCTGATTCCGCGTTTTTATGACGTGACAAAGGGTGAGATTTATATTGACGGTGTCAACGTCAAAGACTACCGGATTGAAGCCTTACGAGAGAAAGTCGGCATTGTTTTGCAGAAAGCACAGCTTTTTAAAGGAACAATCCGTGACAATATCCGCTGGGGGAAAAAGGATGCGACCGATACGGAAATTATGGAAGCATTAGACATTGCACAGGCACGGGAATTTGTCGAGAAAAAAGACGGTAAACTTGATTCCTTTGTCGACCAGGGCGGTAAAAATTTATCAGGCGGACAGCGCCAGCGTTTAACGATTGCCCGTGCAGCTGTAAGAAAACCGGATATTTTGATTTTAGACGACAGTGCATCGGCACTCGATTATGCAACCGATGCGGCATTGCGCAAATCAATCCGTGAAATGAAAGATGCACCGACACTGTTTATCGTATCCCAGCGTGCGGCATCGCTTATGCACGCTGACCGGATTATCGTACTGGATGACGGAAATGTGGCAGGTATCGGAACACATGAAGAACTGCTTGAAAACTGCGAAGTGTATCAGGAAATTTATTATTCACAGTTCCAGAAAGAAAAGGAGGCGTAAGTTATGGCAAAGGCAAATACAGGTACAACCGTAAAAAAAGTGTTGCTGCGCATTAAACGCTACTGGTTCTTTTTGATTCTGTCAATTTTAATGGCAGCAGTGACCGTGGCATCATCTTTATATGTGCCGATTTTAATCGGAAATGCGATTGATTACATTATCGGACCGCAGAATGTAGAATTTAAGGCAATTACGGCGATACTTTCCGAAGTCGGAATCGTTATTGCAATTACGGCATTGTCCCAGTGGATTATGAATATCTGCAACAACAAAATTACGTATCATGTGACAAGGGATATCCGTGACGAAGCGATTGAAAAGATTGAAGTGCTGCCGTTAAAATACATTGACGGACATTCCTACGGTGAAGTTGTCAGCCGTGTTATCGCCGATGTAGACCAGTTTGCGGACGGTCTGCTCATGGGCTTTACCCAGTTTTTTTCCGGGGTGCTTACGATTCTTGGAACACTGGGCTTTATGTTATCTATTAATGTGAAAATTACGCTTGTAGTTATTGTAATTACTCCGCTGTCCCTGTTTGTGGCAAGCTTTATTGCAAAGCATACGTATCAGATGTTTAAATTACAGTCTGAAACGCGTGGTGAGCAGACGGCGTTGATTGATGAAATGATTGGCGGACAGAAGGTTGTACAGGCATACTGCTATGAAGATGAGGCGCTTGAAAGATTTGATGAAATTAATGACCGTCTGCAGAAATGTTCACTAAAAGCCATTTTTTATTCATCGATTACCAATCCGTCTACCCGTTTTATCAACAGCCTTGTATATGCGGGGGTTGCGGTAAGTGGCGCAATTTCAGCCATTTACGGCAGATTAACGGTCGGACAGTTATCCTGCTTTTTAAGTTATGCAAACCAGTATACAAAGCCGTTTAATGAAATTTCCGGTGTCGTGACGGAATTACAGAATGCGATTGCGTGTGCGGCACGTATCTTTGAATTAATCGAAGAAGAGCCGGAAATCCCGGACAGCAAAGATGCCGCAGTGCTCGAAAATGTAGATGGAACGGTTGATTTAGAACACGTAGCATTTTCTTATGTGCCGGATAAGAAGCTGATTGAAGATTTTAACCTTCATGTAAAGCAAGGACAGCGTATTGCAATTGTCGGTCCGACCGGCTGCGGAAAGACAACACTGATTAACCTGCTCATGCGTTTTTATGATGTCAACGACGGTAAAATTTCGGTATCGGGCATTGATATCCGTGAAATGACCCGACATAGCCTGCGCGCGGGATACGGCATGGTATTGCAGGATACATGGTTAAAGACCGGAACCATCCGTGAAAATATTGTCATGGGTAAGCCGGATGCAACCGATGAAGAAGTGATAGCGGCAGCAAAAGCCGTTCATGCACACAGCTTTATCAAGCGTCTGCCAAAGGGATATGATACCTTTATCACAGAAGACGGCGGCGGATTATCACAGGGACAAAAGCAGCTCCTTTGTATTACAAGAGTGATGCTGTGCCACCCGCCGATGCTCATTTTAGATGAAGCAACTTCGTCCATTGATACAAGAACAGAAATTAAGATTCAGAACGCATTTGCAAAGCTCATGGAAGGCAGAACGAGCTTTATCGTTGCACACCGCCTGTCCACGATACAAAATGCCGATGTCATTTTAGTCATGAAGGACGGTAAAATTATTGAGCAGGGAAATCACGAAGAACTGCTTGCAAAACAGGGCTTCTATGCGAATCTGTACCAGAGCCAGTTCGCGAAGTAAAAAAATATAAAAAAACAGTAGAAATATATTTATTTCCGTTGTATAATACAAATAATAATGCAAAGAAATCATACCGGTAGCTGTTTTATGCTGCCGGATATTTCTTTTTACTGTAAATTTTGGGATTGCCGGATACGGCAGAATGGAGGAACTAATGCCCGTAAAATACGTTTTTGTAACAGGTGGAGTCGTTTCAGGACTTGGAAAGGGAATTACAGCAGCATCACTTGGACGTCTGCTGAAAGCACGCGGCTTTTCTGTAACAATGCAGAAATTTGACCCATATATCAACATTGACCCGGGAACAATGAACCCGATTCAGCATGGAGAAGTTTTTGTAACCGATGATGGTGCGGAAACGGATTTGGACCTTGGACATTATGAAAGATTTATCGATGAAAACTTAAATAAGAATTCCAACGTAACAACCGGTAAGGTATACTGGTCTGTTTTACAGAAGGAACGCCGTGGTGATTTCGGCGGAGGAACCGTACAGGTTATTCCGCACATTACCAATGAAATCAAGAGCCGCTTTTTCAGGGATTTCTCAACAAAGGATACAAAGATTGCCATTATTGAAGTCGGTGGTACTGTCGGTGATATCGAAAGCCAGCCGTTCCTGGAAGCAATCCGTCAGTTCCAGCATGAAGTCGGCAGGGAAAACGCGATTTTAATCCATGTTACCCTGATTCCGTACCTGAAGGCTTCCGGAGAAATGAAGACAAAGCCGACACAGGCGAGTGTAAAAGAATTACAGGGAATGGGTATCCAGCCGGATATTTTAGTATGCCGTACCGAACACCCGTTAGAGCCGGGTATCAAAGATAAGATTGCGCTGTTTTGTAATGTACCGAAGTCCCATGTATTACAGAACCTCGATGTGGAAATCTTATACGATGCGCCGCTTGCCATGGAAGAAGAACATTTAGCACAGGTAGCGTGCGAATGTTTACAGCTTGAATGTCCTGAACCGGATTTAGACGAGTGGAGAGCAATGTGCAAGGCTTGGAAGAATCCGCAGAAGAAGGTTACAGTTGCGCTTGTTGGTAAATATATCCAGCTTCATGATGCCTATATCAGTGTCGTTGAAGCATTAAAGCACGGCGGTGTATACAACTCAGCTGATGTAACAATCAAGTGGGTGGATTCAGAACTGGTTACGGAAGAAAACGCAGCCGAACTGCTTTCAGATGTATCCGGTATCCTTGTTCCGGGTGGATTTGGTGACCGTGGTATTGAAGGAAAGATTCAGGCAATCCGTTATGCAAGAGAAAATAAAGTTCCATTTTTAGGACTCTGCCTTGGTATGCAGTTATCCATCGTGGAATTTGCAAGAGATGTTATCGGCTATTCTGATGCGCATAGCGTAGAATTAAAGCCGGATACAACACACCCGGTTATTCACTTAATGCCGGATCAGGAAGGCGTAGACGATATCGGTGGTACGTTAAGACTGGGTTCTTATCCTTGCGTACTTGATAAGACAAGCAAGGCTTATGAAGTATACGGTGAAGAAACGATTCATGAAAGACATCGTCATCGTTATGAAGTCAATAACGATTACAGAAATGTATTAGTAGAAAACGGTATGAAGCTTTCCGGTATTTCACCGGACGGAAGAATTGTGGAAATGGTAGAAGTAGAAGACCACCCATGGTTCTTAGCAACACAGGCTCATCCGGAATTAAAGTCCAGACCAAACAGACCACATCCGCTGTTTAGAGGATTCATCGGCGCGGCACTGGAATATCAGGAAAAACACAACTAGGTAAATGATAAATGCTCCTGCCTCAACGTTAGCACTTAACTTCGGCAGGAGCATTTATCATTTATGGGGTGGGTGGCAGTCGGGACTTTATTGGTGTTGGTTTATTTGTAGTGAATGAGCATTGGGGGAGGATTGATTAGGTGGCGGTCACTACAGTGGCGGCATTTGACCTGCCGTTGTCGCTTCTGTTCCGGGGGGCACCACCACCCTGCAGGAGCGGGTGAAAGGACAGACCGAAGTCAAGTGACAACGTTGAGGGCTGCCCTTTCACACGCTTCCCTTTTAAAATTCAAAATCTGCGTAATCCTCCGGCAGGAAGCGGTGGTAGATGATGTGACAGCCCTCATCTTTAAAGCAGTAGTAATAAGGGTCGTTTTGATTATCGGTAAATCGCACCAGCCAGTCAAATTCATCATGATTCATTTCTTCACAGACTACATTTTTAGAAACGCTTTTAAATAAAGTAAAAATATCTTCCATCGTACAACCATGCTCTTGCAGCAGTTCTACCAGACTGCGGATAAATTCGTTGGCATCGGTATGCTCATGCACATAGACGCTGCCGTCTTCCGGAATATGAAAGCAGAAGCGGTCTTTTTTAGCCGTAACCGTGACATTTCCCAGCTTTTTCGTAAGAGAAGCCGGAAATCCAGAAAGCCTTGTAAGCATTTCGGCTTCAGAATCCTCTGCATCAAAAAAATGATTCAGGGAACTGAGTGGATAGTACAGGCGGATGGCTTCTTTGCGAAAACCCAGTTTTGCCTGTTCTTCTTTAATAATATCAATCAGATTTTTTTCAAGTCTGTCAAAATACATACATATCCTCCATATTTGTATTCACGTAAATCATACTACAATTATAGGAATTGCACAAGCGCATTACGAACAGAATAAAATTAAGGAATATATCAGAAAGCAGAATCCGACAGCACCGCGGCAATCCGCAGTCCGTCGTATTCTGCTTCTTTTATTTGAAAATGCTTTCCAGTTTCAGAATCTGCAAAGCACAGACCATCGCTGTCCGTATCCGGGACATAGGATGCCGCGTGAATTTCTGCTGCAATGCCATTCCCGGTAGCTTTAGCATAGGCTTCTTTTAAAGTCCAGAGGCGAAAAAAACGTTCCGCCTGTACAGATACATTTTCTGTATCATAAATCCAGTGATATTCTGTTTTTGAAAAAAATCTTTTTGCAACGGACGGTTTAAACGGGCGGTTTCCCTCAATGTCGATACCGCAGGGCATACCGGCAACGATACACACCGCAAAATTCCCGGAGTGGGAAAGGTTAAAATGCAGATCTGCATGGTCTTTAAAGTAAGGTTTTCCGTTTGCGCCGCAGGCGGTTTCATAGTCGTATTCCTGCATATAGGTGCTGGTAGCATCTGAAACAGTGACCGGAAATGGAAGTTTTTTGGCAAGCGGTGTATTGTCTGCCAAAGAGCCTGTAACAGAGCCGGATATAAATGCGTGTGTTGTGTAATTGAGCAGAAGTCCGGCGGCAAGGCAGCGGCATTTTGCAGCATCATTTTTTAAATTACAGATTTTTTGCTGCCGGTGTCCGGGTACAAGTTTAAAAGCCTTGTCATATAGTGCCTTATCGCCTGAAAGGCTGTCCGACAGCGGTGTTATATCCATAATTGAAATTAAAAATTGTGTCATTTTATCGGTTCCTATTCCTCAATCAAAGCCTGCGGTTATGATGTCTGCGGATTATTTTATGCGGTACACTTATGCAATACAGACATCTTGTTACTGGTTTAATCATAACAGACCACAGCAAAAACGCCAACAAGAATCTAAAAAGATTATGAATACTTCATACAAATGCTAACAATAATAGTAAGGAATTTTACTGATTTTTTATTGATTTATCGTGATATTGTATTTATAATAAGAAATAAATGGGTACAGTGTACTGCCCTTTACAAAATAATGACGGTCCGGCGGAGGAATTTATGGATAATAACAACAGAAATAACCCCAATAACGGCAACAAAAATGACAAAAAGCCGAAAAATATGAATACTATCATTATTATACTGATTGCAGGCGTAATTACATTTATTGCGATTACGATGTTAAACAGCATGATAAAAGATGCAACGTATAAAGAAATTACGTATTCCGAATTTTTGCAGATGATAGATGAGGATAAGGTTTCGGAAGTCAAGTTTGACTCGGACAGAATCTTAATCCAGCCATCAGATTCACAAAAAGACAGTAATGGATTTTCCTATACGTATTACACCGGTTATATTAAAGATAAGGATATTACAGATAAATTAGACGATAAAGGTGTGACGTATTCAGGATATATTCCGGATCAGAGTTCGTCTATTATTGATTTCCTGCTGGTTTATGTACTGCCGATTCTGTTTATCTATCTGATGTTTACATTTGTATACAGAAGACTGTCCAAAGGCGGCGGTATGATGGGCGGCATGGGTGTCGGCAAGAATACCGCCAAGGTCTATGTACAGAAGCAGACCGGCGTGACATTTAAAGATGTAGCGGGACAGGATGAAGCCAAAGAGTCTCTGACAGAAATCGTCGATTTCCTGCACAATCCGGATAAATACGCAAGTATCGGTGCAAAACTGCCGAAGGGCGCACTGCTTGTAGGACCTCCGGGAACCGGTAAAACCCTGCTTGCAAAGGCGGTAGCCGGTGAAGCCAATGTACCGTTTTTCTCGCTGGCAGGTTCTGATTTTGTAGAAATGTTTGTCGGCGTCGGTGCATCACGTGTGCGTGACCTATTTAAGGAAGCACAGAAGCAGGCACCGTGTATCATTTTCATCGATGAAATTGATGCCATCGGTAAAAGCAGAGATTCCCGCTATGGCGGTGGCAATGATGAGCGTGAGCAGACATTAAACCAGCTGCTTGCAGAAATGGACGGTTTTGATTCTTCTAAGGGATTATTTATCCTTGCCGCAACGAACAGGCCGGAAGTGCTTGATAAAGCGCTGTTAAGACCGGGACGTTTTGACAGAAGAATTATTGTCGATAAGCCGGATTTAAAGGGCAGAATTGATACCTTAAAGGTTCACTCCAAAGATGTATTAATGGATGATACCGTTGATTTAGAAGCAATCGGACTTGCAACGAGCGGTGCGGTTGGTTCGGATCTTGCCAATATGATTAACGAAGCGGCGATTGCGGCAGTCAAGGACGGCAGAAAAGTGGTATCCCAGAAGGATTTATTTGAAGCCGTGGAAGTGGTTATTGCCGGTAAGGAAAAGAAAGACCGCATTTTAAGCAAGGAAGAAAAACGCACGGTTGCATATCATGAAGTCGGTCATGCGCTGATTACGGCATTAAAGAAAAATGCCGAGCCGGTGCAGAAGATTACAATTGTACCGCGTACAATGGGTTCTCTCGGCTACGTTATGCAGGTGCCTGAAGAAGAAAAGTACCTGATGACAAAGGACGAACTGATGACAAGACTGGTAACACTGCTTGGCGGACGTGCCGCAGAAGAAGTTGTTTTTGATACGGTAACAACCGGTGCGTCAAACGATATCGAAAAGGCAACACAGATTGCCAGAGCCATGATTACCCAGTACGGTATGTCAGAAAAATTCGGGCTGATGAGTCTGGAAACCGTTGAAAGCAAATATTTGGACGGTAGTGCAAGACTGAACTGTTCCGATGAGACAGCGGCAATGATTGATGATGAAGTTAAAGAACTGTTAAAAGAGTGCTTTGAGGAAGCGAAGAAGCTTTTATCCGAAAACCGCGATGTATTAGACGAGATTGCAAAATATCTGTATGAGAAAGAAACAATTACCGGAAAGCAGTTTATGGAAATTTACCGTAAGGTCAAAGGAATTCCTGAACCGGTAGATACAAGCCATATGACGATTTCAGAAAAGGTTGCAGAAAGCGTATCCTTTAATGAAGACGGAAGCTATTCCTCAACGGTCAATCAGGCACCGCCTGCGCCGTGGGAACACCCGCAGCAGACAGAAGCACAACAGCCATCACCAGAGCAGACGGATAAAGATGTTCCGGCACAGAATACAGAAAAAGAGGAAGACCGGAACACAGAGCAATAAATCATAAAAGTTTCAGATATGAAATCCCCATTAGCAGTAAATAAGCTGCTGATGGGGATTTTTTAACAGTACGCTTGACAGCGCACGTTTTGAAATAAAGATTGACAGGGTAAAAGAAATGGGATAATATCAATTTATATTTAGGGAAGGAAAGAAAAGAATGTCATTAGTAGTGCTTGTACTTTTTGGAATTGTACTTTTTAATATGGTACGTGGATACCAAAGAGGTGTTCTTATGGTGTTTTATTCCATTGCAGCATGGGTTGTCATTTTGATTGCGGCGAATGGTCTTGCACCCAGAGTCAAAGATTTTATGGTAAATCACACAGGAATTTATCATTCGATTGAACAATCCTGTGAAAAAACTATCAATGACCGTTTGAGCCAGTCTGTAGATGAGCAGCTGGATCATACCGGAGAAGATACGGCAGGAGTACTGCAGAATCAGGGGATTTATCTGCCAAAGCAGATGGTTGAGCAGTTGGAGAACAACATGGCACAGGCAGGTAATAAAATTGTGCAGGAGAGCGGCATTGCGCAGTATGCTGCAGAATATATTACGCAGTTTATATTGACAGGTATTTCATACTTTTTGACGGTGCTGGTATTAAGCATTCTGTTGGGAATTGTAAAACGTATGTTTATTGTTGCCAACCATATTCCGATATTGGGTGGTGTCAATAGAATTCTGGGACTTTTACTCGGTCTGGTGCAGGGTGTTATGGCTGTCTGTATTATTTTATATTTTGTATCCTTAATCAGCACAACCGGATTAGGAAGCTGGCTCTATGGTCAAATAGAAGTGAATCCTGTCACGCTTGCCATATATAACAGCAATCCGATTGTGGTTTTTCTATTGTATATTTTTAACAGCTGGATTTAACAGCTGCGTTGAATAAGCCGGAAGGTTCCACTGCCGCCTGTATTTATAGAAAATAAATACAGGCGGCAGTGTTTTATGGCAGATTGTCAGTCTGTGTTATAGTTTTTTAAGTTCTCATTTTATTTGATTTATGCTACAATAAATTACAAAAGCTGGAGCAGGCTGCCCTGATGGCAGAAGAGAAATCGCCTGCGGAATGGGGATTAGTATGAATTTTACACATTTACATGTCCATACGGAATATTCACTGCTGGATGGTTCGAGTAAAATCGGAGAGATTACAAAGAGAGCAAAAGAGCTGGGAATGGACAGCCTTGCGATTACGGACCATGGTGTCATGTATGGTGTCATTGATTTTTATAAAGCGGCGAGGGAAGCCGGTATTAAGCCGATTCTTGGGTGTGAAGTCTATGTAGCACCCGGTTCCAGATTTGAAAAGACACCGGGCGAATCCGAAGACCGTTATTATCATCTGGTACTGCTTGCGGAGAATAATACCGGTTATCAGAATCTGATGAAGATTGTTTCAAGGGGATTTACAGAAGGATTTTATTATAAGCCGCGTGTAGACTATGAAGTGCTGACCGAGTATCACGAGGGCATTATCGCATTAAGTGCATGTCTTGCGGGTGAAGTGCAGCGCTATCTTGCGCGTGGTATGTATGAGATGGGAATGGAAGCGGCAAAACGCTATGAGAACATTTTTGGAAAAGGCAATTTCTTTCTGGAATTGCAGGATCACGGCATTTCCACACAGCAGTATGTCAATCAGCAGTTAGTCCGCATGTCGGAAGAATTAAATATTGAACTGGTTGCGACAAACGATATTCATTATACGTACGCAGAAGATGCGGATGCACACGACATTTTACTCTGTATCCAGACCGGCAAGATGGTAACGGACGAGAACAGAATGAGATACGAGGGCGGGCAGTATTACTGCAAGTCGCCGGAAGAAATGGCAGAGCTGTTTTCGTATGCACCGCAGGCAATTGAAAATACGTACAAGATTGCACAGCGCTGTAATGTGGAAATTGAGTTTGGCGTGACAAAAGTGCCAAAGTACGAAGTGCCGGAAGGATATGATTCATGGTCGTATCTGAATCATTTATGCTATGAAGGACTGGCAAAGCGTTACCCGGATATGAACGCAGACGGGGAGATTGACAGCACACAGGGGATTTACAACATCAAAGAACGTCTGGAATATGAACTTTCGGTTATTCAGACCATGGGATATGTCGATTATTTCCTGATTGTATGGGATTACATCAATTATTCGCGTGTCAACGGAATCCCGGTAGGACCGGGACGAGGTTCTGCGGCGGGCAGTGTGGTTTCATACTGCCTTGGTATTACCGATATTGACCCGATAAAATACAGTCTGATTTTTGAACGTTTTTTAAATCCGGAACGAGTGTCCATGCCCGATATCGATGTCGATTTCTGTTATGAAAGACGGCAGGAGGTCATTGATTATGTTGTGGATAAATACGGAAAAGACCGTGTGGTGCAGATTGTTACATTCGGTACGATGGCAGCGCGTGCCGTTATCAAGGATGTAGGCCGTGTACTGGACCTGCCGTATGCCATGGTAGATTCCATTGCTAAAATGGTGCCACGCGAAATTGGAATTACGATTGATAAAGCGTTAAAAATGAATCCGGATTTGCGGGCAGCGTACGAGTCCGATGAACAGGTGCGCGATTTAATTGATAAGAGTAAACGTCTGGAAGGACTGCCGCGCCATGCCTCCATGCACGCGGCGGGTGTTTTAATCAGCCAGAAAGCGGTTGATGAATATGTACCGCTGTCAGTCGGCTCGGATGGTTCGGTGGTTGCCCAGTTTGTTATGACAACACTGGAAGAACTGGGACTGCTCAAGATGGATTTTCTGGGACTGCGTACCCTTACGGTAATCCATGATGCGGAGGAGCTTATCCGCAAGCACACACCGGAATTTTCGATTGAAGCGATTGATTACAGCGATAAGGCAGTTTACGATTTAATCGGTACGGGAAAATGTGACGGCATTTTCCAGCTTGAAAGTGCGGGGATGAAGTCGTTCATGAAGGAATTAAAACCGCAGAATATCGAAGATTTAATTGCCGGAATTTCACTGTACCGGCCGGGTCCGATGGACTTTATTCCGCAGTATATAAAAGGAAAGAACAGCCCGGATGCGGTTACCTATGACTGTCCGCAGTTAGAGGCAATATTAAAGCCGACTTACGGTTGTATCGTGTATCAGGAACAGGTTATGCAGATTGTACGTGACCTTGCAGGCTACTCCTGGGGACGAAGCGATTTAGTGCGTCGTGCCATGTCAAAAAAGAAAGCCTCCGTTATGGAAAAAGAACGGAAAAATTTTATTTACGGCAATCCAGATGAAAATGTGCCGGGCTGTGTCAACAACGGTATTGATGAAAAGATCGCCGGCAAAATTTACGATGAAATGATTGATTTTGCAAAATACGCCTTTAACAAATCCCATGCGGCGTGCTATGCGGTGGTATCCTTTCAGACAGCTTATTTAAAGACGCATTATCCGGTGGAATTTATGGCGGCGCTGATGACTTCCGTAGTCGATAATACGGCAAAAGTGGCAGGTTACATTTATGCCTGCCGTCAGATGAATATTCGGCTGTTACCGCCCGATGTGAATGAGTCCGAGCGTGGATTTTCCGTTGAAAACGGTGCAATCCGCTTTGGTCTGTCTGCAATCAAAAGTCTTGGCAGACCGACAATTGCAGCCATTATTAAAGAACGGAAAAACGCACCGTTTACGACCATGCAGGACTTTATCACGCGGATGTTTTCTGAATTAAATAAGCGTACCATTGAAAATCTCATAAAATCGGGGGCATTTGACACCTTTGGCAATAACCGGCGTCAGATGATGTTTGTTTATGCACAATTACTGGATAATGCCGTAAAACAGAGTAAAGATGCCATATCCGGTCAGATGTCACTGTTTGATTTTGTATCTGAGGAAGAAAAGACGGCTTATGAAGTGCAGATGCCGGACGTAGCGGAATATTATAAAGAAGAACTGCTCGCATTTGAAAAGGAGATTTTAGGCGTTTACGTCAGCGGACACCCGCTGGATGAATACGCGGCGATGTGGAAACGGCACATTTCTGCGATGACGACCGATTTTGAACTGGACGAGGAAACCGGCGAATTAAAGGCAAAAGACAATACGCGGGTTACAATCGGCGGCATGATTATGGATAAAACCGTAAAAACGACCAAAAACGGACAGCTCATGGCATTTCTTACGATTGAAGACCTTGTAGGCACGGTGGAAGTACTTGTTTTTCCACAGAGCTTTAACACCTACCGCAGTGTCATTGATACAAGCGATAAAGTATTTGTAACGGGACGTGTCAGTGCCAATGCCGATGAGAATGGAAAACTTATTTGTGAAAAAATTGTCAGCTTTGACAGTGTGCCGCAGAAGCTCTGGATTCGTTTTGCCAATATGGCAGAATATCAGGAAAAGCAGGAGGAACTGACAAAGATACTCGCACCGTCAGACGGACACGATAGTGTCATCATTTACTGTGCCGAGGAAAAGCTAAAAAAACAGCTCCCGCCGTCCATGAATGTCAAAGTAGAAGCCGGGCTGGTTGCACAGCTCCGGGAAGTGTTCGGTACAAAAAATGTCGAAACAACCTAGAAATTATATGGAAAATTGACAGAAATCATAGAATATTCATATTGAAATGCACATTTTTATGAGATACAATAGAAAACAGCAGGAATATAACAGATGATTGAGAAAGGAAGGGGAAGTTCTTATGGCAAAACAGATAAAAACAATTGGTATTTTGACAAGTGGCGGTGATGCACCGGGAATGAATGCGGCAATCAGAGCAGTTGTAAGAACGGCAATTAACAAGGGGCTGAAGGTAAAAGGAATCCAGAAGGGATACAATGGATTAATTAATGAAGAAATTATTGATATGGATAAGCGCAGTGTTGCCGATATCATCCAGCGTGGCGGTACAATTCTTTACACGGCAAGATGTATGGAATTTATGACACCGGAAGGTCAGAAAAAAGGCGCAGAAGTCTGCAAAAAGCACGGGATTGACGGTATTGTCGTTATCGGCGGCGATGGTTCATTCCGAGGTGCACAAAAGCTTGCGGAAGCCGGAGTCAACACCATCGGACTTCCGGGAACAATTGATTTAGATATTGCCTGTACCGATTATACAATTGGTTTTGATACGGCAATCAATACGGCAATGGAAGCCATCGACAAAATCCGTGATACATCGACTTCCCATGAGCGTTGCAGTATTATCGAGGTTATGGGCAGAAATGCAGGTTATATCGCGTTGTGGTGTGGCATTGCAAATGGTGCGGAAGACATTTTACTGCCGGAGCGTTATGACAATGACGAACAGGCATTAATTAACCATATTATAGAAGCAAGAAAGCGCGGAAAGAAGCATCATCTGATTATTAATGCAGAAGGTATCGGACATTCTACCGGCATGGCAAGAAGAATCGAGGCAGCCACAGGCATTGAAACAAGAGCAACCATTTTAGGCTACATGCAGCGAGGCGGTTCACCGACCTGCAAGGACAGAGTCTATGCTTCTGTAATGGGGGCATATGCGGTGGATCTGCTCTGCGAAGGCAAGAGTAACCGTCTGGTAGCGTATAAAGACGGTAAATTTGTCGATTTTGACATCGATGAAGCACTGGCAATGACAAAGGATATTGACGAATACGAGTTTAATATCAGCGCATTGCTTTCAAAATAACAGATAAGGATACAAAAAATTATGATTACAAGTACAAGCAGCAGTCAGGTAAAAACAGTCGTTTCCCTGCAAAAAAAGGCGAAAACCAGAAAAGAAACGAAGCAGTTTGTGGTCGAAGGCATGAAAATGGTGTCGGAAGTACCACAGGACAGACTGGTGAAAGTCTATTTTTCGGAAAGCTTTGCAGCGGCAAATGTATCGTTTTTAAACAAATTTGCAAAAGAACAGACAGAACTTGTCAGCGACATCGTTTTCGCGCAGATGTCAGATACCAAGACACCGCAGGGGGCGCTTGCCATTGTAAAAATGGCACAATATACGGTGCAGGATATGATGAAAGATAAACCGCTGCTTCTGCTTGTTGAAAATTTACAGGACCCTGGAAATCTGGGAACGATTGTGCGAATGGCAGAGGGTGCGGGCGTGACCGGCGTGATTTTAAGTCCGAACACCGTGGATATTTACAATCCAAAGACTATCCGCTCCACAATGGGTTCTGTCTATAGGGTTCCGTTCTTTTATGCAAAAGATTTTACACAGCAGCTTGCGGATTTAAAGCAGGCAGGCGTGCGGCTCTATGCGGCACATCTGGACGGAAACTGTGAATACACACAGCCGGATTATACCGGCGCCAGTGCGTTTCTGATAGGAAACGAAGCGAATGGATTGACAAAAGCTTCGTCTGATGCGGCAGACGTACTTGTAAGGATTCCGATGCAGGGACAGGTCGAGTCTTTTAATGCAGCAGTTGCCTGTACGATTCTTACATTTGAAGCAGTCCGCCAGCGCCGGACAGGGGGCAGGTAGAAAATGGATTTATAACGTGTTGTAATTAAGAATTGTAACTTTTTTTAACAAATTTGTAATAATTTTGAAGGGATATGGATATAGTTATCTGTGTCCCTTTTTTAGTGCGCACTTGCGGTATATACCGCTTATGCGGTTAAAACGACCTCATGGGCAGCGCCAAAATCTTGATAAAAGACAGGCGGATTTCTAAAAAGGCGGTTTGTAAAATTAAATTTTTTATAAAAAAATCAATGAAACTGTCGGGGGATAAACGGAAACCCTAGAATTTATGCGGTTTTGTAACGGATTTGACAAATAAGTGTAACTTTGGTATTATACTTTCGTAACAAAATGTAACAATTCTGTAACATTTTGTCAGGTGTCGGAAAGGACACCGGAAAGGAAAAACTTTATGAAACTTAGAAGTAGCATAGCGGCGAAGTACGCTGGAGTAGCAATGGTGATGTGTCTTATGCCAGTAGTGCCAGTAGTAGCCGACGCACAAACTACCTATGAGCAGCAGCAAAGTACAGAACAGAATAATACATCTAATATTCAGGTATCTTACGTAGAAAAGGTATCCGATATTGTTGCAGCAGGTTACGAAACAGTATATGAAACCAATTTTGCAGGCGCGCAAGATTACGCAGCAGAAGCCGTTGCTTTAACCGATTCTTATATTGAAGTCAAAGCAGGTGCTGACGAAGATGCCGAAACAGTCGGAAGATTATATGACTATTCTTTAGTATATGTGGATGAAACAGGTACAGAATGGACAAAGATTACGTCCGGAAATGTTACAGGCTATGTAAAAAATGCGCAGTTATGTTTCGGACAGGAAGCCCAGGCAGTAATGCAGGAGAGTGAAGAACAGGACAAGGAGCTTGTTGCCGGTTATACGCTCGAAGAAGCAGAAGAAAAAGAGGCGAGAGAAGAAGCAGAACGGATTGCAGCAGAAGAAGCTGCAAGAAAAGCAGAGGAGGAAGCAGCCAAGAAAAAGCAGGCACTTTCAAGTGTCGGCACGACATACGGTTCTTCTGTGGATGCATCCGACGAGGAAGTGTGGCTTCTGGCATGCATCATAGACTGGGAAGCAGGAAGCGAAAGCTATGAAGGAAAGCTTGCAGTTGCAAATGTTGTTTTAAATCGTGTAAAGAGCGGCAAGTGGGGCAGCTCCATTACATCAGTAATTTATGCACCAAAGCAGTTTTCAGGTGTATCAGACGGCAACGGCAATCCATCCGCAAAATTTGCAGCCAGATTGTCAAGCGGTCCGAACCAGGCATGTATCCAGGCAGCAAAGGAAGCTTTATCCGGTGTGAACAATGTAGGGAATTATACATTTTTCCGTTCGCTTTCCATCGCAAATTATTCATCTTATGACAGTTATATGATTATCGGAAGCCATTGCTTCTATTAATCATTTAAATAATAGTAGTTTTTATGGAACGGTATTTTTGTATACTGTATTCAGAAATAATGAATACAGTTCTACAGAAGTACCGTTTCCTTTATATTATAGGAATTTTCAGATACAAATCCATGTATTTTCATGGAAAACAGTGCTTGAATATTTACAGCTTTTTGATATAATATGAATAAATATGATATGTACGTGAGGTGATTCATATGATAAATATTAAAGATTTTTGTGATATGGAGCAGTTTGAACAGATTATGTCCAACTGGGCGAAAGCTACGGGACTTGCGACAGTCGCTGTAGGTGCTGATGGCAGATACATTTCCGAGTGTTATAATTTTACGGAATTTTGTATTGATTTGACAAGAAAAAGTCCGGAAGGGTGCAGACGATGCGAAAAGTGCGACAGGGAAGGCAAGGGCGTATATTTCTGTCATGCAGGACTGATTGATTTCGGTATCGAGTTAAAAATCGGGGACGAAGTGGTTGGCTCTGTGATTGGCGGACAGGTATTGTCCGAAGCACCGGACGATGAAAAGTTCCGTGCGGTCGCAAGGGAAATTGGTGTCAATGAAGACCGGTATATTGCAGCATTACATAAGGTCACAATACGCAGTGAAGAAGCAATCCGTGCCAGTGCAGAACTGCTGGGGCAGGTTTTAAACAACTATATTAATGCCCAATATATGGAAAATCACAATAAACAGATTATTGGAAAGCTGGGTACAGGCGCAAAGGATGCCGAAGAGCTGGTGAACAGGATTAAGGAAAAGACGATACAGCTAAATACCATTCACGGAAAGCAGAAGATTCTTGCGTTAAATGCGAGTATTGAAGCGGCAAGAGCCGGGGAGAACGGCAGAGGCTTTGCGGTGGTTGCCGGAGAAGTCGGAAAGTTGTCCGATTTTATCAATGATATTAACAAAGATATCAATAAGCTTGTCGGAGAAATTGATACCGTTGTTCATAAAATGAATGAATAAGAAAATGAGAACCCGGCCGTTAGGCAGGGGATAGGAGGACACATGAACTTAACAGGACGCGATTTTTTAACATTAAAGGATTTTACACCGGAAGAAATTCTGTACTTGATTGATTTATCCGCAAAGTTAAAGGATATGAAAAAGAAAGGCATTGTAGAACAGCCGCTGCGCGGTAAAAATGTAGCACTCATTTTTGAAAAGACAAGTACAAGAACACGCTGTTCCTTTGAAGTGGCAGCACATGATTTAGGCATGGGCGTGACCTACCTTGACCCGCAGGGTTCCCAGATTGGCAAGAAAGAAAGCATTGCAGATACGGCAAGAGTGCTTTGTACAATGTTTGAAGGCATTGAGTACAGAGGATTTGAGCAGACGATTGTGGAGGAACTGGCAAAGTATTCATCTGTACCGGTATGGAACGGTTTAACTAACGAATACCACCCGACACAGATGCTTGCGGATATGCTGACAATCCGTGAAAAGCTCGGCAGATTAAAGGGCGTGAAGTTCGTTTATATGGGCGATGCAAGATACAACATGGGTAATTCCCTGATGATTGTCTGTGCAAAGCTCGGACTGCATTTCACAGCCTGCACGGCAAAAGAATATTTCCCGGATAAAGAGCTGGTAGCACAGTGTGAAACATGGGCAAGGAGAAGCGGCGGTTCAATTACATTGACAGAAGACGTAGAAGAAGGCACAAAGGGCGCTGAAGTTTTGTATACCGACGTATGGGTATCCATGGGTGAACCGGACGAAGTATGGGCAGAGCGAATCAAGGCGCTGTTACCGTACCAGATTAATAAGAAAGTTATGGAAAATGCAGCACCGGATGCAATCTTTATGCACTGCCTGCCGTCTTTCCATGATTTAAAGACCAAGATTGGCAAGCAGATTCATGATAAGTTCGGCTTAGATGAAATGGAAGTAACGGACGAAGTATTTGAGTCTGAACAGTCCGTTGTATTTGATGAAGCAGAAAACAGAATGCACACCATTAAAGCGGTAATGGCAGCAACACTGGGTGCTTATTAATTCAAAAAAAGAAACGGAGCAAAAGATGTATTATACCACGAGTGGAGCATACCGGAAATCTAAAATGCTGATTGACTATGCAACGATTGCGCTGACGGCAGTGATTATGATTTTATTTATCTTAATCCTGTTTCTGCGCAGTAACAGCGGAATCTTATTTCCAATCGTTTTCCTGGCAGGAGCGCTTATCAACGGCTTATCCGGGATAAAAGCATTTATGAATAAAAAAAGGCTGTCGGGAGTATTTCTGATAATTGCCGCAGTGATTCTGCTGATTGTAAGTGCAGCAGTCGGACTGGCAGTATTGTAAGATGTAAGAACTGGCAGAAGCATCAGCCGTAAAAATGGGCTGCCGTACTAAGAGAGAAAAGACAGATTCTTAGTGCGGCAGCCCTGCTATATGAAAAGATTTTAATGGAGCAGGGATTCATGAAAACAAAGATATTAAGACAGTTAAGAACAACAAATGAATATGTTTCCGGTCAGATGTTATGTGATGAGCTGGGGGTGTCAAGAACTGCCGTATGGAAAGCAATCAACCAGTTAAAAGAAGAAGGTTATACGATTGAGGCGGTGCAGAATAAGGGCTATAAGATTACGGGATATCCGGACATTTTAACGGCAGAGGAAATTGAGAGCCAGTTAAATCCCGGCGATACGGTAAAAAAAGTGGTCTATGCGCCGGAAATTGATTCAACCAACAATGAAGCCAAAAGAAATGCAGAAAACGGAGCAAAAGACGGCACACTTTATATTACGGAAAGCCAGACCGGCGGCAGGGGCAGGCGGGGCAGACAATGGGTGTCTCCGTCAGGAAGCGGAATCTGGATGACATTGCTGTTACGTCCGCAGATTAATCCTGCCAATGCCTCCATGCTTACAATCGTTGCAGCGATGGCAGTGACTATGGCAATCCGCCGTGCAGTTGCGGAAACAGGCGCAGACGTGGAATGTCATATTAAGTGGCCCAATGACGTCGTTATCAATAAAAAGAAAGTCTGCGGCATTTTAACAGAGATGAGTGCAGAGCTTGACTGTATCCACTATGTAGTGATTGGTATCGGAATCAATGTCAACACAACGGAATTTGCAGACGAAATCAAAGAAACTGCATCGTCTCTTTTTGTCGAAACAGGAAAGAATATCAAACGAAGCCGCATTGTAGCACTGTTTGCCGAAGAATTTACAAAATACTATCAGAAGTTTTTAAATACAGGCGATTTAAGCGGTTTGGTGCAGGATTATAATGAAATGTTAATCAATGCGGGCAGGCAGGTGCGGATTTGTGACGCAAAAGAAGAATTTACCGGTGTTGCGGCGGGGATTGACAGCCATGGGGAACTGCTTGTGACCAAAGAGGACGGCACACAGGCGGTCATATCGGCAGGAGAAGTATCAGTGAGAGGATTATATGGATATGTTTAATGAAAATGTAGTGCTTTGCGCATCCAGTGCGTATGAGAAAAAGTTTTATCTGAACGAAGCCTTTGACAAGCTTCCGGAGGATATTAAAAATGAATTAAAAATTATGTGTGTGCTGTTTACCGAGGAAGTCGGCGGCATTTTAACACTTGAATTTGACGAAAACGGCACGCTGTTATTTAAAACTGAAGCCGATGAAAATGACCTGCTCTATGATGACATTGCCTGCGGTATGCTGATTAAGAAATTACAGTATGAAAAGCGGGATTTGTTAGAGTCGATGGAAATGTTTTACCGGGTGTTTTTCCTTGGAGAATAACGAATAGGAGAGTGTGAATGTTTATAGGAAATGTAGAAATACAAAATCCTGTTGTACTGGCACCGATGGCAGGCGTTACCGACCTGCCATTTCGTTTGTTATGCAAAGAAATGGACTGCGGTCTTTTGTATACGGAAATGGTCAGTGCAAAGGCGATTTTATATGGTAATAAAAATACAGAGGCATTAATGCAGGTGACACCGAAAGAACACCCGATTGCGCTGCAGCTGTTTGGCTCAGATCCGGAGGTGATGGGTGAGATTGCAAAGCGTGTAGAGGAACGGCCGTTTGACATTATTGATGTCAATATGGGATGCCCGGTTCCAAAGGTTGTCAATAACGGTGAAGGCTCGGCACTGATGAAAAATCCGGTGCTGGTCGGAAAAATCGTAGAAGTCATGGCAAAAGCCGTTCAAAAACCGGTAACGGTTAAAATTCGTGCGGGCTTTAACGATGAAAGCATTAATGCACCGGAAATTGCCCATGTGATTGAGGAGTCCGGCGGGGCGGCAGTTGCCGTACACGGGCGTACAAGAGAACAGTATTATTCGGGAAAGGCAGACTGGGACGTTATCCGCAGGGTTAAAGAAACGGTTAAAATTCCGGTGATCGGAAACGGTGACATTTTAACGGGACAGGACGCTATCCGGATGTTTGAAGAAACCGGCTGTGATGCCGTGATGATTGGACGCGGTGCGAGAGGCAACCCATGGATATTTTCACAGGTGAGCCGCTATTTAAAAGATAAGACGGTGCTTGCACCGCCGACAACAAAAGAAATCTGTGATATGATACTGCGCCATGCCAAAATGCTCATTGAAGCAAAAGGCGAATACACCGGAATCCGTGAAATGCGCAAGCATTTTGCATGGTACACGGCAGGCATGAAACATTCTGCGGCACTGCGCGGCAGGGTCAATCAGGTGGAGCATTTTGAAGAACTGGAACAACTGGTGGATATGGTACACGGGGCTGATGAAACAAAGTGAAGTTTGATACAGCTGATTGACAGATGAATATGATTAGGCTATAATATTATGACTAGTTTTAAAATGTTATAAATGTAGAAAGGGATAGATGAAAATGGCAGAGAAACAGTTTCTTACAAAGAAAGGTTACGAAGAACGTGTTGCATTACTGGAGAACTTAAAGGTTGTCAGAAGAAAGGAAGTTGCCCAGAAGTTAAAGGAAGCAAGAGAGCAGGGCGATTTATCTGAAAATGCAGAATACGATGCAGCCAAGGACGAACAGAGAGATATTGAAACACAGATTACAGAGCTTGAAGCAATTTTAAGCAATGCAGAAATCATTCAGGACAATGATAAGAGTACAGACCGTGTTAAAATGGAAAGTGTTGTAAAGCTGCATGACATTGAATATGATGAAGATATTGAATACGTTATTGTCGGTTCTTCCGAAGCAGACAGCTTAAATAATAAGATTTCTAACGAATCACCGCTGGGTGCCGCACTCATTGGCAAGAAGGTCGGAGAAATCGTAAAAGTAGAAGCACCGGCAGGCGAAATCGAGTATAAGATTGTAGAAATTGTAAATGAATAGTCGATAAGGAGAAAGAACAGTGGCAGAGAAGAATAATACACAGATGCCTGATGTCAACGAACAGATTAAGAACCGTATGGATAAGTTAAAGGCTTTGCAGGAAGAAGGCAGAGACCCATTCGAGATTACAAAGTACGATGTGACAAACCATACACAGGATATTAAAGAACATTTTGAAGATTTTGAAGGCAAGGAAGTATCCATTGCAGGACGATTAATGGCAAAGCGTGTCATGGGTAAAGCCTCTTTCTGCAATGTGGCAGATTTAAAGGGCAACATTCAGTTATATGTGGCAAGAGATTCTGTCGGAGAAGAACCGTATGCACGTTTTAAGAAATTTGACATCGGCGATATTGTCGGTGTAAAGGGTGAAGTTTTCAGAACACAGAAGGGTGAAATGTCCGTTCATGTATCTGAAATCACACTTTTAACAAAGAGCTTACAGGTGCTTCCGGAAAAGTTCCATGGCTTAACAGATACAGAAGTGCGTTACAGACAAAGATACGTGGATTTAATTGTAAATCCGGAAGTCAGAACAACATTTATGAGGCGTTCACAGATTATCAAGGAAATCCGTAACTTCCTTGATGGCAGAAACTTCATGGAAGTAGAAACACCAATGCTCGTTTCTAATGCAGGCGGCGCGGCTGCTAGACCATTTGAAACACATTACAATGCATTAGACGAAGATGTGAAGCTTCGTATTTCATTGGAATTATACTTAAAGCGACTGATTGTCGGCGGTATGGAACGTGTTTACGAAATCGGCAGAGTATTCCGTAATGAAGGTGTGGACACCAGACACAATCCTGAATTTACATTAATGGAACTGTATCAGGCATATACCGATTACAACGGCATGATGGAACTTGCAGAAACCATGTACCGTACAGTATGTGAAAAGGTAAACGGTTCACCGGTTGTAAAATACGGTGATATCGAAATCGATTTTTCAAAGCCGTTTGAGAAGATTACAATGGTTGATGCTGTTAAGAAATATGCAAATGTGGATTTCTCAAAGATTGAAACACTTGAAGAAGCAAGAGCTGTTGCAAAGGAACACAATATTGAATTTGAGGAAAGACATAAGAAGGGTGACATCTTAAATTTATTCTTTGAAGAATATGTAGAAGAACATCTGATTCAGCCGACATTTGTTATGGATCACCCGGTAGATATTTCTCCGCTGACAAAGAAGAAGCCGGATGCACCGGAATATACAGAACGTTTCGAGCTGTTTATGAACGGCTGGGAAATGGCAAATGCGTACTCTGAATTAAATGACCCGATTGACCAGAGAGAACGTTTTGCGGCACAGGATGCGCTGGCAGCAGCCGGTGATGATGAAGCCAACCATACAGATGAAGACTTCTTAAATGCGCTGGCATACGGTATGCCGCCAACGGGTGGTATCGGATTCGGTATCGATAGAATGGTTATGCTGCTCACAGATTCCGCAGCAATCAGAGATGTTTTATTGTTCCCGACGATGAAGACACTCGGCGGAAAGACACCTGCTAATAACTCAGATAGTTTAGTGGATAACTCATCTGATAATGGCGCAGCTTGTGGAAATAATAATGGCTTCTTTACAGCTAATGAAAAAATTGATTTTTCTAATGTAAAGGTTGAGCCTCTATTTGAGGAAGAGGTAGACTTTGATACATTCAGTAAGTCAGATTTCAGAGCCGTTAAAGTTAAGGAATGTGTAGCAGTTCCTAAGTCAAAGAAGTTGCTTCAGTTTACACTTGATGATGGTACAGGCACAGACCGTACTATTTTAAGCGGAATCCACGCTTACTATGAGCCAGAAGAGCTTGTTGGAAAGACACTTATCGCTATTACCAATCTTCCACCAAGAAAGATGATGGGAATTGAGTCTTGTGGTATGTTACTTTCAGCAGTAAACAATCTTAAGGATTCAGAGGATGAAGAGCTTCATCTTCTTATGGTTGATAACCACATTCCGGCAGGTGCGAAGCTCTATTAAGATGATGTAAAGATGTACCGTTTTACAAAATAGACGGGACGTACTTCATTTGATAAAAAACTAAAAAAACAGCGATTTACATCAAACTTACATCAATTGATGCAGAAATCGGTGCAAGCAAGAAAAAATCGCATAATTAGCAGAATGAATGGGCAGTCCTGAAATCGGGATTGCCCATTTTTAGAAGAAAGACGAAAAACTCTTGACCTGCACGCAGCGTATACGCTTATACTATCAACATAAATCATAAGGAGGTGCATTTGATGTTATTAAATGAAATTATAAATGAGGTTGGAATGACAAAGCGTGCAGTTAAGTATTATGAAGAAAAAGGATTGCTGTCAGTGGATAAAGATAACAATGGTTATCGTAACTATACTGCACAAGATGTTGAAACTTTAAAAAAGATTTCAGTATATAGAAAACTCGGTATTAGTATTAAAGACATACAGAGTCTTTTGGAAACTGGCGACAAAAGTATTCTTCTTCGTATTTATCAAGAAAAAGTGCAGGAAAAAGTTTTAAAAGACTCAGAACTTGAAGCTTTGAAGCAATTTATAGATGATGGTGACGCAGACAAAGCAAATGAGGCACTTGATTATCAAACCGTTGAAAATGCAATTGAGTCTTTGCTACCGGGAAAAGAATGGGGAGATTATTTTAAAAGTCATTTCAAACCATTTCTTAATGTAAGGTTGAAGACTCTGGAACAGAAGCAGGCACTACAGAATATATTAGAATATTGCGACGAAACGACATTGAAAGTTCCTTTTATTATGGGAATAGGTGCGAAGATGATAGGTGGAATTGCACAAGAAACCAGAACCGCAGATGAGATGATAGCCTATTATCGTGATATGAGTGAAAGTGAATATGAAAGACTAAAAGAAAAAGTATGGAAAGGTGCTAAAATGAAAAACGGTATAATGAAATACCATCCAGCATTTATTGCACAGAGAAAAATGCAGAAAGAGTTACAAAATAAAGGATATAACGATATATTCATTCCTAATTTAATGGTTCTGTCTCCAACGTATGCAGAATATAAGAAAGCGTTAGATAATGTGAACGATAGAATGTGTAGAGAACTTGGACTGTATTATGATAGCAATTATAACTTAGTTATTAAAAAAGATAATTCTAAGTAAAAGTTAAACTACCCTTTGGGAGAGGAAAAATCCTTTTCTCAAAGGGCTTTTTCTATTTATACGGATATTCGCAAACTACAAGATAAAGCCAAAACTTCATATACTCTAAGCACAAGGAGGTTGAGGTTTGGCTATGAACAACAATTTAGCAGAAGTACACCCGGAGCTTGTTTCGGAGTGGTCGGAGAAGAACTTACCGCTTACACCTGATGACATTACTTTCGGTTCAAATAAAAAAGTATGGTGGAAAGGTACTTGCGGTCACGAATGGCAGGCAAGCGTTAAGGCTCGTTCCAATGGAGAAAATAAGAGCAGGACAATAAATAAAACTGGTTGCCCGTATTGCTCCCATAATAAAGTGTTGGCAGGATTTAATGACTTTGCAACATTTCTGCCGGATATAGCAGCCGAGTGGTCGGACAGAAATTATCCGTTACTTCCAACTCAGGTTACGGTCTTTGCCAATCGTAAGGCTTGGTGGAAGTGTAAGGATTGCGGCAGGGAGTGGAACACCCTTATTTCTACCCGTTCTGGTGGCAGTAAATGCCCGTATTGCAGTGGGTACATATTCCTGAAAGAATTTAACGATTTGCAGACAACACACCCTGAAATTGCTTCGGAGTGGTCAGAAAAGAACTTGCCGTTGAAACCTGATGAGGTAAATGCAAAGTCGAGGAAAAATGTCTGGTGGAGATGCGGTAACGAGTGGAAATCAGTTATCAATGCTCGTGTGAAAGGTACGGTATGCCCCGTTTGTGCGGAGAGAGAAGTTCTTGCCGGATATAATGATTTGGCGACGACAGATAATCAGCTTCTCAGTGAATGGGATTATGAACAGAATAAATTGAAGCCGACAGAAGTATCACGAACTTCAGCAAAGAGAGCGTGGTGGAAATGCAGGCACGGTCATTCGTGGAGTATGAAGATAAATGAAAGAACGATATTGAATAAAGGCTGCCGAATTTGTGAGCAAGAATATTTGTCATTGTTTCCTGCTTTGGCTGTCAGCTATTATTCTAATAAGAAAGGCTTGAAAGCAGAACTTGGTTCTGACCGATTGCTTGGAGTTCCGCTTGAAACATACATACCTTCAGAAAAGTTGGCTATTGAGTCAGGAAGTGCCGATGAGAATATAGAAATAATGAAAGCATATATGTGCAAGCAAAGAGGAATAAGGCTGATTAAGCTGCCGATGAAAGGCACAGAACTGGATTATGCCAATAGCTTAAAGAAAGCTTTTCAGAGCGTACATATATTTATTTCTTCTGATACAGAGGAAGATGTGGAGATAATCAAAAATACATTTGAAAGATGGAGGGATAGCCAATGAGAGAGAAAACCTATCATCTATGCATCAGGAAGTAATCAAAAACCTAGAAAGTATCCACGGTGCGCTATTACGAATGAACCGTTCGATACAAGCAGAAGGCACTTTCGGAATTATGAAAAACGACCGTTGGTACAAGAGAATTGTCCGAAGAGGTATTCATTCAGTCAAACTGGAAGTTTTACTCGTGGCGATAGGCCACAATCTATATAAATATCAGAAAAAAAAGATGAGAAACAGAACTGCCGCATAGATTCAAAAAAGAATTTCTATGGGGTAGGGGAAGAACGCTTTCTTTGCGCATGATTTCAGTCATTTATACACAACAGGTACAAAAATGGAGATGCGAAAAAACTCAATTGAGTTTTTTCACATCCCCTATTACAACGATGGTCAGCTCATTTGTGGCAGAATGGTATGGTTGAAGCGCGGAGCGGCATCATGAATGAAGGGTGATGTCGCTCGAAATTATACGCAATGAAATAAGCGCGGTTCAGCAGGAATTGCTATTGAAGTTGGAAATAAAATCAATCGCCATGCTAGAATATTCACCAAAACAAGATTCCGAGGCCTGCTGAAAACAGGATCATCAGAATTGGCGATGGAGTTGTTTTTCTGATTATTTTACAAATCAGATGTGTTGCTCCGAGCATGGCAAATACTGCGATAGAGCGCAAATCGGGCGCAAATCCGGACTGTAAATCTGTGAGGCCAAACAGCGTAGACAGCGCCATGCTGAGCGCGGTCGCAAGGATCATCGCTACAACGCACGGACGAACTCCCGATAAAAAGGCGTTGACGGGTGCATATTTCATCAGATTCTTTAGTGCGGATGCAATTAAGAGAATAATCAAAAATGACGGCAACACCACGCCCAGCGTTGCAACAAATGAACCGAGGATTCCGCCCTGTGTTGAGCCGATAAAGGTTGCCATATTCACGGCAAGGGATCCCGGTGTGGATTCAGATACGGCAATAAAATTCAGGAACTCGTTCTCTGTCAGCCAGCCGTTGGAAAGCACCCTTTCGCGTACCAGCGAAACCATTCCATAGCCGCCGCCGAAAGACAAGGCACCGATCATCAAAAAGTTCAGAAAGAGACGCAGATATATCATGACGTTTTCCCATCTCCTTTCCGGATTTTTCGCAGAAAGAAAACAACAAGCCCGACCGCGCCGCAGATCAGGATGTAAAACACAGAGGAAAACGAAACTGCTGTGATCGAGCAACAGAGCATGGAAGCCATGACCAACGTGAGAAGCGTCAAGTTTAGTGTGTTTTTGTCAATACTTTTAAGCATTTTCAGTCCTGCGGTAAGGATCAGATAGATCACACATACCTGAATCCCGCGGAATGCGCAGGAAACCCAGCGCAAACTGAGAAACTGATCAAAGAACAGCGAGATACCATAAATTACAAAGAAAGATGGAATGCAGACAGCAAGTGTGGACATGGTTGCACCCGCAAATCCTGCAATTTTGTAACCAATGTAAGTCGCACTGTTGATGGCGACTGGTCCTGGCGTGGATTCGGCTACCGCAACCATGTCCAGAAACTCGCTTTTTTCAAGCCATTTTTTCTTTTCAACGAACTCATTTTCAAGCAGCGCAATCATAGCGTATCCGCCGCCAAAGGTGAACGCACCGATTTTTAAGAATGTGATAAATAAAGAGCAAATTAGTTTCATGCCTGTATATCCCTCCTTCTGCGAATAATACCTACAAGTAAAACACCCAATAGAATCAGGCAGCCAGACAACACCTGCGACACGCGGACTCTTGGCATCAGATAGAGACTGTCAGTACGAAGTCCCTCTACAAAGCAGCGTATCACGCCATAGCCAATCATGTAAAACGGAAGCAGATATCCTTTTTTCTGAAATGCGGATAGGAGATCAGCATGACAATCAGCAGCAGTGTATTCAGTGCAGATTCGTAGAAGAACGTCGCCTGATGCCACTGCCCGAGTTCCTCTATGTATAAACATCATACGGAAAGAATTGGAGATCTAGATTTGTGATCAGATTTCCGTAAGTCTCCTGATTCACAAAATTCCCCCAACGTCCGATGGCTTGTCCAAGAACAAGGCTGGGAATCAGCGTATCTGCAAGCGACCAGAAGGAAAGTTCTTTGACCTTGCAGTAAATCAGTACAACAGCAACACCGCCGAGGATGCCTCCATAAATGGCAAGCCCGCCCTTATTGATTTGAAAAACGGAGAGAAGGTTATCCTTGTACTGCTCCCACTCAAAAAGCACATAGTATGCTCTGGCACAGAGAATACACACGGGAATCATCCCATCTACGGGTATCTGAAAGACCGGAGAACAAGCAGCGCTGGATTATCGACGAGGAAGCTGCCGCCGTTGTGCGCTGCATCTTCCGCATGGTCAATGACGGCAAGGGCGTGTATCAGATCGCGGATATTCTGTCCGAGGAAAAGGTGCTTTGTCCGTCTGCCTACCTTGCTGCAAAAGGCGTGGGTAACCGTAGAAACAGCAAGTTTGAAGACCCCTACCGCTGGTGGGGTACGACGGTGAGCTATATTCTTGCCCGCGTGGAGTACATGGGGCATACCGTCAATTTCAAGACCTAACGCATTTCTTTGTTTTGGTTTCCATACCTATTTTTTTTAGGAAATGACAGGATCTCAGCTGTTCCGATAACATACTTATCATCAACCTCGCCAAGTTCTCAGACTGGGGGAATGCCATTATATCATTGCCTTATCGGTTATAACAGTATTGTCTGCTGTGGCATAGAATACATCGACCATTTCCAACCTCATACTAATTTCCCAGCTCAATCACTTCACTTTCGTTTCGGCTCTGTTGCTCCCTGTCCTACGCTTAAACCTAATGTTACCATTTCGATTCCAAGGACTCGGTACAGGCGGTTGGCTAGACCTTACCTGATAGGATTTTTTTCCTATTGTATGATTATCAGCTTACCAAAGTGGTTCTATGTCAAGATTTAGTACAAGTTAAAATGAGAAATTTTTCCCCATTTTAACCCGCCAGAAGCTCAGCCTCAGTGTGTGTTCTTTCATATACTCGTTCGAATTCATTTGGTGACATATAGTTACAATGGCTATGAATTCGTTTCGTATTGTAGAAAGCTTCCAGATATTCGAAAATCAAACGGTATAGCTGATATAATTCATGTAAGAATTTAAAGTTTTATGCCATTTTTTTAGATTTTTTTGGTAATATCCGTGCATACATTTTCTTCTCCTATATTATCGCAATTGGCCTGTTTCCTTTATAAAAATTCACCTTTAACTTGAATATTCATTCTACAGAGACTAAAGTCATATAGCGTAAAGACCCATTCGTTAAGATAAAAATGAAAACAGAATCCTCACATGGAATATATTAAACAACAGTGCACTAAAAAGCAATAGACAGAAAGAAATTTTATGGCAGGTCGGATGAAATTCCTGCATCTGACAAAAAGGAAAATGAATAGGATATGAGTAGCTTGCCACGAGGGGGCTTAAAAGTGTAAGGAGATTATTGTAAATGATAAAATAAATATGTACATTTAGTGGAAAATAAAAATGTACAATCAAGGTCAGCATGCTATGTAGTTGATGGTGGGGTTGTGTGTAGAATTACTGCCACTGGTATAGATGATACAAAATTGTTTGATTCACAGCATAAAGAATTAATATGAAAATAAAATAGTCGGACTATTTTCGGAAAGCAATAATTGAGGATACTAATAACAAATGTTATAATAATTTCATGATATAATGACATAAAATTAGTAAATCATAAAAAGGAAACCCCAAATAGATATGAGTGAAAATAGGACTTTAGATTATTACAATAAAAATGCCAGTAGTTTTGCAGAAACAACAATGGATGTGGATTTCCATGACACGCAGAAACATTTTCAGAAAGTGTTGCCTGAGCAGGGATATATTCTTGATTTTGGTTGTGGTTCTGGAAGAGATACAAAATATTTTTTGAGCCAAAATTTTAAGGTTGATGCAATAGATGGTTCGGAGGAATTATGTCGTATTGCAAGAGACTATACGGGCATAAAAGTAAAAAAAATGTTTTTTAAAGAACTTGACGAAATAGAAAAATACGATGGAATATGGGCATGTGCTTCAATACTTCATCTTCCAATGAATGAACTTAAAGTGGTGTTTGGAAAAATGATAAAGGCATTAAAAAGAGATGGAATCATTTACACATCTTTCAAGTATGGTGATTTTGAAGGAGAGAGAAATGGACGTTATTTTACAGATTTTACAGAAGATAAGTTTAATAAATTTGTTCAGAATATAGAAAATATTAAATTGAAGGAAGTGTGGATTACATATGATGTAAGACCTGGGCGTGGAGGGGAAAAATGGTTGAACTTAATACTGCAAAAGAATTAGATGATATTTATGGAATGGAATATTGGACGGATGCAATAACTGGTGGTCAAGACAAGAGAATGTATCTGTATTATCAGCTGATTAATAGTTTAAAACAGGCTGATAGTGTGGATATTGTTGTTTCTTTTCTGATGGAATCTGGTGTCAGGATGTTGCTTGGTGAACTTGATAATGCGTTGAAACGAGGAGCAAAAATCAGAATTCTTACAGGAAACTATCTAGGCATAACACAGCCATCAGCATTGTATCTTATCAAGCATAAGCTTGGTGAACAGGTAGATTTACGCTTCTATAATGAAAAAAACCGTTCATTTCATCCGAAATCATACATGTTTCATTATAAAGAGTACAGTACGATATACATTGGGTCGTCAAATATTTCAAGGAGTGCATTGACATCTGGTATTGAATGGAATTATCGATTTAGTAGCAAAACAGATACCCAAAACTATGAAAAATTTTACAATACATTTGTTGATTTATTTGAAAACCATTCCGTGGTAATAGATGATGATGAACTAAAAAGATATTCAAAAAACTGGCATCGTCCAGATGTATCAAAGGATTTGGATAGATATGATTTGCAGGATAGTAAAACTTCAAATAATATAGTTTTATTTGAACCAAGAGGGGTACAGATAGAAGCTTTATGTTCACTGGAAAACACTAGGGCAGAGGGTGCAAGAAGGGCTTTAGTTCAGGCTGCTACAGGTGTTGGAAAAACATATCTTGCAGCATTTGACTCAAAGAAATATGAGAGAGTACTATTTGTGGCACATAGAGAAGAAATTCTAAAGCAGGCAGCAGAATCTTTTAAAAATGTGAGGGATTCAGATGATTATGGCTTTTTTGATGGAGAAAGCAAATGCACGGACAAATCGGTGATTTTTGCCTCGGTTGCAACACTTGGCAGGAATGAATACTTGAATAATAAGTATTTTGCTTCGGATTATTTTAATTATATTGTAATTGATGAATTCCATCATGCAATTAATGACTAGTATCAAAGAATTGTAAATTATTTTAACCCACAGTTCCTTTTGAGACTTACAGCGACTCCAGAGAGAATGGATGACCGTAATATATATGAAATCTGTGATTATAATGTGCCTTATGAGATTTCATTAAAGGAAGCAATTAATAAGGGAATGCTCGTACCATTTCATTATTATGGGATTTTTGATGATACTGATTATTCAAAACTACACATTGTAAGGGGAAGATATGATGAAAAAGAATTGAATGAAACCTATATCGGAAATGTTCACAGATATGAGCTGATTTATAAATATTACTTTAAATATGGTTCAAGGCAGGCTCTTGGATTCTGTTGTTCCAAGGAGCATGCAAGAGAGATGGCAAAAGAATTTTCATCAAGAGGAATACCGTCAGTTGCTGTATTTAGTGATGCAAGTGGGGAATATACTGAGAAACGAAATGTTGCAATACAAAAATTGAAGAATGGCGAAATAAGAGTAATTTTTTCAGTAGATATGTTTAATGAAGGCGTTGATGTCATAGAAAGAAACAACAAGAAATGCCGTATTTATGCGGCTTAGAGGGCAATATATACATTTCGAGATTGAAAAAATCTCGATTTTTTTATGCCAAAAAGTAACGCGCATATGTGTATTGATTTTGAAATAAGGGACAAATGTGCGAAAATCCCGGTTGTATTCGAGAAAAAAATATGGGGAAGTAGCGGTTGCGTACTTATATGGCAAATGCGTGGCAATTGGAATAATAAAGATTTGGTATTTGAATACCAAAATGTATTGACAAAGAACAAAACTGATGATACACTATCGATACAAGGTTAAATAGAACTACACTCAGAGGAGGTAAATACGATGAAAAGTAATAACAGAAGAATCGATAGATTGTACTCCTTTTTCAACGCTATAAGAGGAAACAACACACCTAATGAATATGAAAGGACGCTGGCAGTTCTTAAGAAAACGATGGATTTACAAAGCGCAGCGGTTGATGAAGATTTCAACCCATGCGAGTTAAATGATGAAGAGTTATATGAACTTATGAGAAACGTAGCTGATGATTTTGGGATTGTTAATCCATTTCCGGACAAAGAACGTTTTTATGATATTTATAGAACTCTCAAAAATTTCGAGGATGTTACTTGGACCGATATCATTGAATATGGTGATCGAAGATTTAAATTTAGGATTCCAGAAGCCCTTATTGATGAAATGGAAAAGAACTTCATAGAGGGCTTTCAGGAAGTCCTTATTCCGGAAGCAGAGAAATTTTCACCTTGTTTGGAAAGACTAGTAGAGGCTCATGGCGATTCTCATTTTATGCTGACAACAATGGATAACTTCTATTATAAAATTTTGAATGAAATGTTTAGTGATAACGAGATGGTTGACGTCAAACAGACAAGTATTTATGAATATGAATTTACATCAGAAAAGTTTGATCTTATTTTGGCTGTGCCGATATTTGGAGTCAGAGATAAAGCAGATGAACAATCCACATTTATCTGCAGAGAGTACGATATGATTGCGGCAGAGAATCTAGCGTTACATTTAAAGAGTGAGGGAATATTATCTATTGTTTTACCTGCAAAGATTACGTTTGGTGGAGGAAGGGTAAAAGAACTTCGTGAGTTTCTTCAATCAATGTACTGCATAAAGGAAATTGCGGAATTGCCATCAGGGATATTTGAAAACACTGCTGTAAAGGCCTATTTGTTAACAATTACTACAGGGCGGACAGATGAGGTTACCATTAAAAGATATGTAACTAATACAAAGAATCCTCGTAAGGATGGTATCGGTAGGCTGGTAGTTCAGGACGATACATTTGTGTTGGAAGATGAACTTACGGATATGGGTGACTGGAATGTTGATAGGATTTTTGAATCGCAGGATGAGGACTGGATCAGATTTCAGGAATCAAACGTTAAGAAACAAGAATTAGGGACGGTTGCTTCGATATTTAGAGGTAAGGCAGTGAGCCACAAGGATCCAACAGGAAATATCGGTGTTGTAAATATATCAAATATCGGTGAATATGAAATTGATTATTCCAGCCTTGATCACTTGGAAGAGGAAGAACGAAAGGTTACCAATTACTTGCTAAAAGATGGAGACTTGTTGATTCCGGCGAGAGGAACTGCAATAAGGGTAGCCATTTTTAAAGAACAGATTTACCCTTGTATCGCTTCATCAAATGTGATTGTTATTAGAGCAATTGATGAGAGTCTTTCAATAACATATCTTAAATTGTTTTTTGATAGCCCACTTGGAAGAAAGATGCTGATAACAAGACAGCAAGGAACTGCAGTAATGAATATTAGCTATAAGGAACTTAATAATATTGAGATTCCACTTCCGTCTGTAGAAGAACAAAAACAAATTGCTGATACATATACGAGGGAATTTGAAGTATATAAAAAAACAATACAAGAAGCAGAGAGTAGATGGAGCTCTGTTTTAGCAGAGCTCCAAGAAAGAATATAATTAGGTGAGAGAGTGAAAGATGAAAAAATAATATTTCATTATACGAGCTTAGACAAATTTAAGTGTATTTTGAAATACGGAACACTGAGATTTAAAGAAAGCACTACTTCAAATGATGTAATGGATACAACATTGCTTTTTGAAGTTTTAAAGGAATATAAGGGAAATAAGAATAGTGACGAATCTGTAGAGGCAGCAAGAAAATTTATCCTTGATTATTACCAGAAATTTGCAGCTCAAAATCAACATATATCGTTAGTATCTTGTTTCGCTGAAGAAGGCGATTCAAGAATGCTGTGGGATGCTTATACTATGAATCGTCCGAGTAACATTCCATGTAAATACAAGGAGAATAGATTTTGTTTTGATAGTGATAAAACTTATAACGGTGTTTGTATTGGATTTAATAAGAAAAAGCTAGAAGAACATATCAAGACTTACGAGGGAAAGGTTTGTGAAAGAGCATATTTATATCCAATTCAGTACGGTGTGGAGAATGCAAAGAGACAATTAAATAATTGGTTTTCGGATGCTTGCGTGCAGGTTAAAGAATTGAGTAAGGAGCATGATCAGAGCCAAGATATTATTGCACCAATTGTAATACCGAGAATTTTTACAGATGAACCATGGATGGAAATTAAGTTGAGGAAGAGTCTTGTGCTGCCAACTATAGATTTGATATCAAAGGTTGATGCTTTTTCTCCGTTTTTTAAACATGAATTTTGGAGTGATGAAAATGAGATTCGTGCATCTTTGTGTTTTCATAAAGGGAAAATTCCAAAACTAGTTGAAAAGGCATCAGATGGGATGTATTTTGACATGCCAATAACATTAAACTGTATCGAATTTGTAATACTTGGTCCGGAATTTACATCAACGGAACTTAATGAAATTACAACACACACTGATTATAAACTTGATTTTGAAGCGATTGATAAGAAGCCATCAATTGGAACAGGAATAATCAGAAGCAAATAGAAGGAAGGATGATTAAATGCTTGGAGCAATTATAGGTGATATTGTAGGATCGCGTTTTGAATGGAATAATCACAGAGATAAGGATTTTGAATTTCTTACATATAAGTGTTTTCCAACGGATGATAGCATCATGAGTTTGGCAATTGCGCAGGCCATTTTGGTAAGTAAACCTAATCATAGTGATCTATCAAAAAATGCTATTGAATGTATGCAGAGTGTTGGAAGAAACTACCCGGATTGTGGATATGGTGGTAGCTTTTACAATTGGATGTTTTCAGACAATCCGAAGCCATATAATAGCTACGGAAATGGCGCAGCAATGAGAGTGAGTCCTGCAGGTTTCGCGGCTACGTCTTTAGAGGAAGCAAAGGAGCTTTCAAGGCTGGTTACAGAGGTGACTCATAATCATCCAGAAGGAATAAAAGGAGCTGAGGCTACAGCAGTTGCGATTTACTTGGCAAAATCGGGTAGTAGTATCTTGGAAATAAGAGATTATATTAATGACAATTATTATCCGATGAATTTCACATTGGATGATATCAGAGATACATATAAATTTAATGAAACCTGTCAGGATACAGTTCCACAGGCTCTTCAGGCATTTTTTGAATCAACAGACTTTGAGGACGCTATAAGAAATGCAATATCGATAGGTGGGGATAGCGATACACTTGCGGCTATTTGTGGCGGTGTGGCAGAGGCTTACTATGGGATACCAACAGATATTAGAAAACATGCATTGACATTCTTGGATCAGAAACTTATGCAACTTTTGATTCTGTTTGAAAATAAGTACCCGCCTATTATGGAGAAAAAACGTGAAGGCATGAGCGTGAGTATTAGGCGTTCAGCTAAGAAAAAAGTAAAGACGGGAGGGCGAGAAAAAATGATACAGTCAGCTTCAGCGATTGCGGATGAGGAATTAAAGGAATCAGAAACAAATATAGAAGAAACAAAGAAGAACCAATTATTTGCACATTTGTATGAGGCATGTAATATTCTTCGAGGACCTATTAATCAGGATGAATTCAAGGATTATGTTACACCGATCTTATTTTTGAAGAGAGTTAGTGATGTATACGATGAGGAAACCCAGGCGGCATTAGAAGAATCCGGTGGCGATGAGGAGTTTGCAGCATTCGATGAGAACCATAGCTTTGTAATACCAGATGGTTGTCACTGGATTAATATTAGAAATGCAAGCCAGGATGTTGGTTTAAGTATTGTAAAATCTATGAATGGAATTGAGAGAGCAAATCCAGAAACACTCAGTGGAGTATTTTCAAGTTTTGATGATGTAACATGGACAGATAAATCAAAGCTCAGTGATGAACGCCTTAAGAATTTAATAGAGCATATGTCCAGCCTTAAGGTCGGAAATCAAAATTACAGTGCCGATGTGATGGGTGATGCTTATGAGTACCTTATCAAGAAATTTGCGGATCTTTCAAAGAAGAACGCTGGTGAGTATTACACGCCAAGGACGATTGTTAAACTTATGGTAATGCTTATGGATCCAAAACCGGGAGACACAGTATATGATCCGGCATGTGGAACTGGAGGTATGCTTATAGAGGCCATTCGCCATATTAATGATCGTCAAATGACATATGGAAGAATTTATGGACAAGAGAACAATCTTTCAACATCTGCAATAGCAAGAATGAACCTATTCTTGCATGGCGCGAGTGATTTCAAAATTGCCCAGGGTGATACATTAAGAACCCCTAAATTTATTGAACATAATCAGTTGATGAAGTTTAATTGCGTCTTGGCCAATCCTCCTTTCGGTCAGGAAAAATGGGGTGCAGATAGTTTTGAAACAGATAAGTATGGTCGTAATATGTGGGGATGCCCTTCTGATTCAAATGCTGACTATGCGTGGCTTCAGCATATGATAAAGTCTATGAAACCTATGGAAGGTAAAGTGGCTGTAGTATTGCCACAAGGAGTTTTATTCCATGGAGGAAAAGAAGGCGATATAAGAGAACAATTGATAAAAAGTGACATGATCGAAACAGTTATTGCTTTGGCAGGTGGTGTATTTTATGGAACCGGCGTTTCAGCATGCATTATTTTCTTGAATAATCATAAAAAGCCAGAGCATAAAGGCAAGATCTGTTTAATTGATGCAACCAAGATTTACACTCCGAAGCGTGCACAAAACGAGATGGAGGAGAAAGATATACAGGAAGTTTATAAGCTTTATCAGGACTACCAAGATGTAGTTGAAAAATGCAAGATTGTTACAATTGGCGAGCTTGATAACGGAGGTAACACGTTAGCTGTAAACACTTACATAGAGAAGAAAAAACAAAAAGTCGTTTCACCAGCTATAGTAAGAGAAAATTATTTTAAAGCGTTAGAGAATGTGAAAAAAGCAGAAACAAAGATGAAAACATTGTTGGTAGAAGGAGGGTATCTAAATGAGCAGTAAAATTACGATAGATGAACTAGAAAAATACCTCTGGGGATCTGCAGTATTACTTCGTACACATGTAGATGCAGGAGCATATAAACAGTATATTTTTCCACTGCTATTTTTTAAACGTCTTAGTGATGGCTATGACGAAGAAAGTGAAAAAGCAGAAGAAGAATATGGAGAAGAAGCATTAGAGTGGGATGAAAGTCACCAGTTCAAAATACCAGAAGGTGCTCATTGGAGCGATGTCAGAAATGTTTCACAGGATGTTGGAAAGGCAATCGCTGAAGCTTTTCATAAGATTGAAACTGCAAATCCGGAGAAACTTCAGGGTATCTTTGGCGATGCATCTTGGACAAATAAAAACCGTTTGCCAGACAGGTTACTTAAGGATTTAATGGAACATTTCAGTTCAAGAACATTGAGTATAGCAAATTGTCCGGCTGATGAATTAGGTCAAGGATATGAATACCTGATCAAGCAATTTGCGGATGACAGTGGGCATACAGCTCAGGAATTTTATACAAATCGTACAGTGGTAGAACTTATGACAGAAATGCTAGAGCCTCAGTCAGGTGAGTCGATTTATGATCCAACTTGTGGAAGTGCAGGAATGCTCATTTCAGCTGTTGCATATTTAAAACAACAGAACAAGGAATGGCGTAATCTTGAAATTTATGGACAAGAAATTGTAACACTTACGGCAGCTATAGCGAGAATGAATCTTATTCTTCATGGAGTACAGGATTTTAAGATTGTAAATGCAGATACATTGAAAACACCGGCCTTTACTGATCACAACAAGTTGCAGCAGTTTGACTTGGTGCTAGCCAATCCTCCATATTCCATAAAAAAATGGGATAGAACAGCATTTGAATCAGATAAATATGGACGTAATTTTTTAGGTACGCCACCGCAGGGACGGGCTGATTATGCATTTTTTCAGCACATTTTGAAGAGTATGAATCCTACAACAGGACGATGTGCGATTTTATTTCCACATGGAGTACTTTCGAGAAATGATGAATTAAGCATGAGAAAGGTGCTGGTTCAATTGGATTTGGTTGAAGCTGTTATAGGAATAGGGAAAAGTCTATTTTATAATTCACCTATGGAAGCCTGTATCATCATTTGCAGAAGTAAAAAGACGTCACAGAGAAGAAAAAAAATTCTTTTTATAAATGCGAAAAATGAGGTTACAAGAAAAAATGCACAAAGCTACTTGGAACCAGAGCATATACGTAGAATTGCTAAAGTATACAAAAATTATTCCGTAGAAGAGGGATTTTCAAATATTGCGGATATTGAGGAAATAGCGGCCAATAATTATTCTCTTGGAATTCCTAAATATGTGTCAGGAGTTTCGGAAGAAAGTGAAGAAGAGATCAATATAGAAGAAGCTGTTGATAATTGGAGTCGGAGCTCTAATAGCGTCAGTAATGAATTTAACATATTAAATGATTTACTGCAGGAAGGCGGTGAAGAAAATGCCTAAAGTATTATTAAAAGATGTTGTTGCTCGAATCAAAGATAAAGTTGATAAGGATAATACCGATTTGAAATATTATATAGGCGGTGAACATTTTGATAGCGGAGAAATTCAAATCACTAAAAAAGGAATCATTAAAGAAAGCACAATTGGACCGGCTTTTCACATGAGATTTCAACCAGGTGATGTTCTTCTTATGTCGAGAAATCCTCACTTGAGAAAAGCGGGAATTGTAGATTTCGAAGGTATATGTTCTGATGTCAGCTATGTTTGTAGAACAAAAGATGAAAACGTATTAATGCAACGCTTTATTCCGTTTATTTTTCAGACAGATCACTTTTGGAAGTTCGCAGAAGAAAATAAAAAAGGTTCTACAAACTTTTTCTTAAACTGGTCTGATTTTGAAAAATATGAATTTGAGTTGCCACAAATCGATGAGCAGAAAAAACTATGTGAAATGATGTGGGCATTCGAGGACACAAAATCAGCGTATAAAGATTTGCTTTTGCAAACTGATAAATTGGTAAAATCGCAATTTATCGAGATGTTTGGAGATCCCGATAACAATTCAAAGAACTGGCCTCTTGTGAGTTTAAAAGATTGTCTTGTAGCAATCGATAGCGGAAAGAGTATCACATGTGAAAATTATCCAAGGACAGGTGATTTGCCGGCAATTTTAAAGCTTAGTGCAGTTACTTATGGAGAATATCAGCCCGAGGAGAACAAACAATTGCCATTGGCTGAACAGTTTATCAAAGAAGCAGAGGTGCATGTAGGTGATCTCCTATTTTCACGAAAGAATACGCTGGAATATGTTGGAATGACGGCACTTGTTAAGCAGACGCCCCCAAAATTAATGATGCCGGATTTAATATTCAGATTAGTTCCACAGGAAAATGTTAGACCACAATACTTGCATCAGCTCATAAATCATCCAATGTATAGAGGAACTATTAGTGGGTTAGCAAATGGTTCAGCAGGCTCAATGCCTAATATTTCAAAGCAGAAACTAAATAATCTTGCAATTCCACTTCCACCGGTAGAACTACAGATGGAAATAGAACCTTTTATTGAACAGAGCGATAAATCAAAATTTGAACTGAAACAAGCCATAGAAGATATTAACAATTTAATGCGAGTTTTTATGGCACAGAATACTGATAAGGAGGATTAATATATGCCACAATTTAATGAAGATAATACAGTGGAGCAGATGTTTATTGATACACTGAAAAAGAATGGCTGGAAGTATATACCGGCTGATGAGCTCCATAGAGATTATACAGATGTAATTGTTGAGCCTATGGTTAAAAACGCATTGATTCGTTTGAATCCTGAGATCGCAGAAGAACCGTCAAGAGCTGATGAAGTGATTTATAAGCTTCGTGCAATGTTGCAGCCATTTCCAAGCGATAACCTTGTCGCACAGAATGAAGCGTTCAAGCGAAAATTGTTTGAGGAAAATTCGTTTCCTTTTGGCAAGGATGGAAGGCCTACACCGATAAAGTATTTTGGCACCATAACAAAAGAAGCATTGGCTCAAAATGAGTATGTGGTTACTAACCAGTGGATATATCCAACTATTGAAAATGGAAAAAGATTTGATATTGTTCTTCTTATAAACGGATTTCCGGTTGCTATTGGAGAGTTAAAAACACCTGTACGTAATGCGATTTCATGGCTTGATGGAGCTCAGGATATTTCAGATTATGAGAAGTCAGTTCCAGAAATGTTTGTACCAAATGTTTTTAACTTTGCTTCTGAAGGAAAGTGCTATAGATATGGTTCAATCAACATGCCGCTCACAAAGTGGGGACCTTGGCATACGCCGGATCATAAAGTGGAAGGCAGTTTGGCAGATGTTAAAATTAGTATTGCGGATATGATTACCCCTGATAAGGTAATGGATATCATGCAATTCTTCACTTTGTTTTCTACTGACAAAAAGCATCGCAAGATAAAAGTGATTTGCAGATATCAGCAGTATGAAGCTGCTAATCTGATAGTAGAACGTGTAAAGGCTGGTTATCCTAAGCAAGGACTCATTTGGCATTTTCAGGGTTCAGGAAAATCATTGCTTATGGTATTCGCAGCTCAGAAGTTACGTATGATGCCTGAACTTCAGAATCCAACGGTTGTAATTGTAGATGATCGTATTGATTTGGAAACGCAGATTACTGGAGATTTCAATGCAGCAGATATTCCTAATTTACAGTCACTTTCAACTAAAGAAGAATTGATGAATTTCTTTGAGCAGGATATGCGTAAGATAGCTATAACGACAATTTTCCGGTTTGGCGATGTTGAGAAAGCGTTGAATCCACGCGATAACATTATTCTTATGGTAGATGAGGCTCACCGTACTCAGGAAGGTGATCTAGGTGAGAAGATGCGTCTGGCATTACCTAATGCATTCTTCTTCGGTTTGACTGGTACTCCAATTAATCGTCTGGATAAAAATACCTTCAAGACATTTGGAGCTATTGAAGATAAGAGTGGATACATGAGTAAATATTCTTTTTCGGATTCTATCAGGGATAAAGCCACTTTACCACTTAATTTTGAACCGGTACCGATCGACCTTCATGTAGATAAAGATGCATTAAATGAAGAATTTGAAGAAATGACAGATGGTTTGTCTGACGAAGATAGGGCTGAACTTTCTAAGAATGTTACAATGCGCTCAATCATGTATGATAAAAAGCGTATAAAGAAGGTTGTCGAGCATATTGTAAATCATTATAAAACAAAGATTGAACCAAATGGATATAAAGCACAGATTGTTGTATATGATCGTGAATGCTGCCTTATGTACAAAGAAGAACTGGATAAGCTTGTGCCACCGGAACAGTCAACGATTGTTATGACTACTGGTGATGACAAAGCTGGTCGATATAAAAAGTACAAGAGGAATCGTGATGAGCAAGCAAAGGTTCTGGATCGTTTTAGAGAACCAAACGATCCACTCAAGTTTGTAATTGTTACGAATAAGCTTCTTACTGGATTCGATGCACCTATTCTTCAAGTAATGTATCTCGACAAACCTATGAAAGATCATAATCTTTTGCAGGCTATTTGTAGAGTTAATCGTACTTATGACGAAGGTAAAACCAACGGACTGATTGTAGATTACATTGGTATTTTCGATAATGTTGCTAAAGCTCTTAATTTTGATGAAGCCGGAATGAAGAAGGTTGTAACAAATATCGAAGAGGTAAAGAAACAGGTACCGGCTTTGATGCGTAAGTGCCTGAGCTATTTTATGGGAGTAGATCGCACTATTGAAGGCTGGGAAGGTCTGTTAGCAGCACAGGAGTGTTTACCGAACAATAAAATAAAAGATGAGTTTGCAGCAGATTATCGTGTGCTGAATAAAGCTTGGAATGCTCTGTCTCCAGATCCATTCCTTGAGCCATTTAAGTATGATTATGTATGGCTCAGTAAGGTATATGAATCTGTTAAGCCTACTGATAACAGGGGCCAGCTTGTATGGGCTGCACTGGGGGCAAAAACACTTGAACTTGTTCATCAACATATAGAAGTAGGAGAAGTACATGATGATGTAGATATTCTCACACTTGATGCAGCGCTTATTGATGAATTCATTGAAAAGCAGAAAGATATCAAGAAAACGACTATGAAGGTTGAAATTGATCTTGTTGCCAAGATTCAGAAGCATAGCCAGGATCCAAAGTTCAAGAAACTTGGAGAAAAGTTGGAAGAATTACGTGAAAAACATGAGCAAGGATTAATTACCAGTATAGAATTCCTTAAATTGTTGCTGGAACTTGCAAAGGAGGCTGCAAGAGCCGAGAAGGAAGTTGTACCAGAAGAGGAGATTGATCGTGGTAAAGCAGCACTTACAGAACTCTTCAATGGACTTAGAAATGATAAGACACCGGTGATTGTTGAGCGTATTGTTACGGATATTGATGATATCGTAAAAATAGTAAGATTTGATGGTTGGCAAAAGACAACAACGGGAAAGAATGAAGTGAAAAAAGCATTACGTAGCGTCATTTGGATCAAATACAAGATTAAGGATAAGGAAGTATTTGATAAAGCATACAGTTATATTGAACAGTATTATTAATACTCAGAACACTAAAAATATTAATGGAGCAGGATGTTGGTAAAAAGGAGAGCCAATATGAATGCATCATTAATAAAAGAAATTGAAAAAAAAATGCAGGGTATTATAGATTCGGAACAGATGGGGCAGCTCCATCAGGTATTAGAGGGCTGTCTAAATTCCGATTCAGATGAAGAAAATAAACTTGATCTGATAAAGCTGTTTCTTGCAGCTAAAAGAGTAGAGGGATGTTCTGAAAGGACGGTAAAATATTATGATTCAACCATAAGAAATGCAATGAAAAAAATCGATAAAGATATTATTCAGATAACAACGGATGATCTGAGAATTTATTTGGATAGATATCAAACAGAGAGCAATATTAGTAAAGTTACAGTGGATAATATTCGGAGGATATTATCGAGTTTTTTTTCGTGGTTAGAAGACGAGGACTATGTTGTAAAGAGCCCAGTAAGAAGAATTCACAAAGTGAAAACCTGTAAAACAGTTAAAGAAACGTATTCAGATGAAGATTTAGAGCTCATGCGTGATGAATGTGAGGGGATTCGTGATCTTGCACTCATTGATTTGCTGGCTTCTACAGGTATGAGAGTAGGCGAGTTAGTTAAGCTAAATAAGAAGGATATTGATTATCAGAATCGGGAGTGTATTGTTCTTGGAAAGGGTAATAAACAACGAAAAGTTTACTTTGATGCGAGGACAAAGCTTCACCTTCAGAAATATGTGGATTCTAGAGAGGATGATAATGAGGCATTATTTGTATCGTTGCAAAAACCATATAACAGATTGCAAATTAGCGGTGTTGAAATAAGATTACGTGAGCTTGGAAATAGATTAAGTATTGATAAGGTTCATCCGCATAAGTTCCGGCGGACGCTCGCTACAGCAGCAATCGATAAAGGAATGCCAATTGAGCAAGTGCAACAGTTACTGGGACATCAGAGTATTGACACGACATTACAATATAGTATGGTTAATCAAAATAATGTCAAGGAGTCACATAGAAAGTATATCGGGTAGCTATCGCAATTTATCGAGATGTTTGGGGATCCGATAGAAAATGAAAAAGGATGGAGAACGATTCCATTATTGCAGACTGGAAAGTGCAAAAATGGTATGAATTATAGTAGTAAAGATTGTGGTGTAGAAATGCATTGTCTGGGGGTTGCAGATTTTCAGGATAATGCAGTAATTGATGATATGTCAGTTTTGCCAATGGTGTCATTGAAGGAGAGACCTAATACTGACTATCTTCTGCAAAATGGAGATATTGTATTTGTTCGATCAAATGGAAATAGGGCACTTGTTGGGCGTTCTGTGGTAGTCTATCCAGGAGATGAACCAGTTGTATATAGTGGATTTTGCATTAGATACAGAAAAGAAAGAGAAGAACTTTTGACAGATTATTTGCTTAGATTTTTCAAAACGGATTCAGTACGTGCAAAAATGGCTGGAAGAGGAGCAAATATACAAAATTTGAACCAGCAGATTTTGGCAGCATTAAATATCCCAATTCCACCAATAGAGATGCAAAAAGAGTTTTCTGTTTTTGTAAAACAGAGCGATAAATCAAAATTTATCAGTTTCAAATCGCAATTTATCGGGGGCATACAGCGAGCATTTGATGAAGGCAGAGTGACAACTTTAGGAAAAATGGTCGAGGAGGAAAGACCAATTACTTATGGAATCGTAAAGCCTGGACATGGCTGTCCTGGTGGAGTCCCAGTGGTAAAGGTTAAGGATATGCAAGATGGTGCCATAGATGAGTCGAATCTGCTATTAACAACACCGGAATTAGATTATCAGTATAGGAGGTCTAGATTACGTACAGGAGATCTTCTGATTTCGATAAGAGGTTCTGTCGGAAGACTAGCAGAAATACCAGAAAGTCTTGAAAATGCTAATATTACACAGGATACGGCCCGACTAACAATTAGTCCTCAATACAACAAGATTTATGTGAGAGGAGTACTTGAGTCACCCATACTTCAATGGGATATGGAAAAGAATATCAGGGGCGTAGCTGTAAAGGGAATCAATATAGGGTACCTGCGAGAACTTAAAATGCCGGTTTGCAGTCGAGAACGTCAAGACGAACTGGCAATGTTATACCAGCAGAGCGATAAATCAAAATAAATACAGGAAGGATTGTTTATATGGCATATACAGATTTCAAAACTTATATACAAGATAAATTTGCAGATTATCTGCTAAAACAGGTATCTGCTTTTGTTAATGAATATCATGATGGCATTGGATTTCATACGTTGAATGTTTTGTCTGTATGTGATCAGGAAGTGGATAATTTAATGGTGAAGTCTATTTGTTGTACTGACATGCCAGATCCTTTCGTTAAGATAGAAATTAATGTTACAGCAGATATTATCATGCTTGGTCTAGGTAAGAAAAAGTATGAGGCAGATCATAAAACAAGATGGTTCACAGTTACCGTTATTGCGTGTCTTAAAGATGGGACAATGACGCTCAATGAAAATGAAACTCGAATAAAGGAATATGCACCTGGAACATGGGATAAAACAACTGCATTAGATGAGTTTGGTGTACCATATGTGTATACAGCAGATCTGGAGGAAATTGCGGACAGTTTTTTTGAATTCTATTGTCAGGATGCAATTTATCATATGTACAATTTTCCATATGGTCATGTTATGCAGCAGTTAGGAATAGATGCATACGAGGCGGATCTTCCTGAAAATAACATGGGAAGAATGTATTTTAAGACTGATAAAGCAACAGTTTATCATAAATATCCTTATATGGGTGAAATAAAAGAAGAGGAAGAAACAGTGCATCCGGGGACACTGCTTTTAAGTAAGGATAATTACTTTATGCGAGGTGCAGGATGCTATATGCTGACAATCGCGCATGAAATTGTGCATTGGTATTATCATCAGAAGTTTCTTAAGATTTTATCTCTGTTAGATGATAGTAAGAGTATGATGTCTTGTGGGGTTGAACCAGAAAAATACGATGAAGAAATGACGAGCTTACAAAAGGCGATGTGGTTTGTTGAATGGCAAGCAAACTCAATTGGAATGAGAATTGCTATGCCACAAGCATTATTTGTACAAGCAGTACAGGAGGCCTATGCATCAGCATCACAGATACCTCGTAAGGGTTCATATTATGCAGAGGTGGTAGAAGACACTTTGCATAGAGTTGCTCAGTTATTTGATGTTTCAGATTTTATTGCCAAGCAAAGAGCGATACAATTGGGGTGGGATGTTGCGGCAGGCACATTTATATATATTGATGGACACAGGCATGATCCGTTCTTTTTTACAGAAGGAACGTTGGGACCGAAACAATCATTTGTAATAGATAAGGCTGGACTAGATAAGGTTTGTGAAGAAAATCCTCATATCAAGGAATTATTGGATAATGGGACATTTATATATCTTGGATATGTTGTGTGCATCAATGATGAACGATATGTACGTAAGGCCAGGGATTATGAAAAATTATGTAGCGGAGCAGAATATGAGTTGACTGATTATGCACGAGAACATGTTGACGAATGTTGCTTGATTTTTAATTGGGAATCAATTTCTGGAGCTTATGATGATGGTGGTTTTTACGGCCAATGCTATCTCAGTAAAGATGTATCTGTTCAAAATAGAATCGAACATACATATGATCCTAATTTTGAATCAAACCAAACGACAGAATCATTGGCTGCTCAGATTGAAAAATATAAAGCAGCTTTTGCAGCAGAAGATGATATATTAAGTGAGCTTCATAGTAAGAGAACTTTTTCAGAAACACTTATATACCATATGGATCGTAAGAAAATTACAGTTGAAGAGTTGCAGTTTAGATCAGGCATAAGTGGAACAACAATAAAGAAATACAGAGCAGGCACAAGTAAAACGGATATTGAAAATGCCATGGCTTTATTCATAGGATTAAATTTACCAGAGAAGTATTGTGACCATATGCTTCATACATTAAAAATTTCGTTAGATGATACAGATTTACAAGATAAAGTGTATAGAGTACTGATCAGAGAACATTCTGATGGGAATCTCGATCAGTGGAATGAAATATTAAGGGGATTTGGACTTAGTGAGATACCAAATACCAGAAACCAAAATAAAAATTTAAAAAATTATATGGTAGAGACACATAAAGTTTCCCATAGGAAATGTAAAGTATTTATAAGGGTTTTGCCCATTTGTTAAAAACTAACAAATAGGCAAAATGGTTCTATGTCAAGATTTAGTACAAGTTAAAATGAGAAAATTTTCCCCATTTTAACCCGCCAGAAGCTCAGCCTCAGTGTGTGTTCTTTCATATA